>ERZ824600.757-NODE-757-length-45987-cov-3.099778_pt1 | contig 45987 bp, 32 predicted proteins | sample MGYA00519933_ERZ824600 | MGnify/ENA primary metagenome ERZ824600 (study PRJEB31778, sample SAMEA3449178) | human gut metagenome | biome: human gut; feature: human-associated habitat; material: faeces | place: United Kingdom | collected 2010/2012 ... | reverse complement strand
TTGAAACAACAAAAACTAAAGACAATGGCAAGTGCGGAAGCACGAAAGATAGCTCATACGGGATTCTTACCCAAAATAGACGTAAATGCGGACGGTACTCTGAATATGAGCGACCTAAAAGCATGGAACGAACCGCTGGGAGAATATCGGAACCACACTTATCAAGGGGTGTTTGTCGTCTCTCAACCTCTCTATACAGGTGGTGCCCTTAACGCTCAACATAAGATTGCGAAAGCGGATGAGAAGCTGAATCAACTGAACGAGGAACTAACTTTGGACCAGATTCATTATCAGAGCGATGCAGTTTATTGGAATGCTTCTGCTTCACAGGCTATGTTGCAGGCGGCGGACAAGTATCAAAGTATTGTGAAGCAACAGTATGACATCATTCAGGATCGTTTTAACGACGGTATGATTAGTCGCACGGACTTATTAATGATTTCCACCCGGCTGAAAGAAGCGGAATTGCAATATATCAAGGCGCGTCAGAACTATACCCTGGCGTTGCAAAAGCTGAATATCCTGATGGGAGAAGAGCCGAACAATCCCGTAGACAGTCTGTACACGATTGACACAGCTTCCGCTCCGGTGCAGATCCGGTTCGGTTCGCCGATCGGAAGAAAAATCAGTTCATTGGCTCGGAGAATGCGTGTCCCGTCCTCCAGCGTGAACTGCAGGGAGCCTTCCAGCACGATCTCGGCGGAGATGTTGGCAGGACAGTGGTGAATGTAATACTCCTTCTCTTTCCAGGTCGCATGCGGAATGATGAACGGAAACGACAGCGGAAGAGCCTGCTGATACAGAAGGTTCCAGTTGACCAGGTTCTGGCGGGTGAGGTCCAGCGAATATTCCTCTTCGGCAAAGGGGGCAACCATTTTTTTCCCGGGCATGATATTTCTCCTCTTTTTCTTTTCCAATTAAACTAATCATTTCCGGACAACAGTCAAGAGAAAAACAACAACTTTTTTATAAAAAGCATAAACTTTACCTCCCCGTCCACTTCTTGTTTTTCAAAGGAAAATGCAATATAATTATTTCCCGGGAAAACAACAATTCGGACAGATCAGAAAGGGGTGCGAATGAAACGGATTTTATTTACAATGATGATGGTGATCGGAATAATCGGCTCTTCCGGCGGACTGTATGCGGAAGAGCGTGTGCTGCCGGTTCAGTCCCTTCCGGGGAGCGCCGGAGCTGTGGCGCTCTGCGGAGACGGAAAGTTTCTCTATCTTGCGGGCAGCGGAAAATTCCAGGTCTGGAAGATCGCCGACCATCCGGAAAACCCGCGCAGGATCGCCGAACTGACCGGTCTGCCCAGCTGGGAGTGCCGCCAGATCATCGTGCATCGCGGATATGCCTACATTACGGCGCGCAACCGCGGACTCTGGATTGTGGATGTGCACAATCCGGAGCGTCCGCAGAAGGTCGGCAGTTTCGACACGGCGGAACTGGCGACCGGAGTCGATGCGCTTGGCGATGTGCTCTTTGTGACGTTGCGGGTGTTCGGCGTCCAGATGTTCGACATCTCCAATCCGGAAAATCCGAGGCATCTGACGCTCTATCGGACCTTCGAGGCGCAGTCCGCATACTGCTCCGGAACGGTTCTGGCGCTCGGCGAATGGGGAAACTCCAGCGTGCTTCTTCTGGATGTCTCCGATCCCGGGAAACCCGTCGAACTGGCCAAGATCCAGCTCGACGGATTCGGCGACGGCGTGTTTATTCAGAATGGAATCCTCTATGCCGCAACCGGTCACCATGCACGAAAAGGAACCTGGAAGGAGCGGCACGGTGCCGGACACGGCGTGGAGCTGTTTGATATTTCCGATTCCCGGAATCCGAAAAAGATCGGTGCGGTGAAGTTTCCGAAGTTTTATTCGATCGGAAACGATTTCTGGTCGCCGCGCCCGGCGGGAGAGTGGCTCGCGGTCGCGGATACCCACAACGGGATGTTCCTGGTGGACTGCCGGGATCCGAAAGCTCCGAAGGTCGCCGCGTCGTTGAAACTGCCGATGGTCAGGCAGGGGAAAAAGGAGATTCCGGACTGCGTCGGCGCAGTGGTGCCGGGACAGGATGTCATCTATGTTGCAGGGGCGAAGAGCGGTCTGCATGTTGTCCGCGTTCCAGGAAGCCGGCCTCTGCCGGAACGGAAGGAGGGGCTGGCTGTTCGTTCGCATCCTCAGGCGCCGGATGTGCCGGGGTTTGTCCGGTATGACTGCGGAGGGATGGTGCGTCGTGTCGCCGTCTCGGGCGAGTTCCTGTATGCGGCGGCCTCGGCGGCGGGACTGAAGATCTTCCGCGCGCAGTCCGGGAATTTGAAGGAGGTCGGGGCCGTGACGGGAAATCGAATTTATGATGTCGCCGTCGCCGGGGACCTCCTCGTGACGGTCGGCGATGGATTCGCTCTGACCACATACAGGGTCCAGAAAGACGGAACCCTTCGGAAGCTCGGCGAATTCCGGTCCGCATGGCTGCCCATGCAGATCGTTCATCTTTATGAGAATGGATCCGTCGCCGCGGTCAGCGGAGGAACCGGAAGAGTGAATTTCTTCGACCTGCGCAATCCGGAAAAGCCGGTGTTGAAGAATTTTTATCCGGAGAAGCGGATTCTCTACTGCGATGCTTTCCCGGAACGGCCGCTGGATGGAAAAATCCCGGTGAACACGCATGGCGCGGGGCTCTCCTGGTATCGTCTGACCGGGGGCGGGGCCGTTCGGGAAAAAGAGGTCGCTTCGGTGCGCTTTCATCAGATGGATGGAATTACTGCGCTGAAGGAGAAGTTCCTGATTCCGTCGGCAAAAAAAGGGTATTAGCTGATCTCGCCCGAGGATTATGGTGTGTCCGGGTTGAAGCGTGAATTCCGCGCGGATGCCCCCGTCTCGGGGAACCCGGTCTGGGATGGCGGTTCAAAGATCGTTTTCTCCCACAGCCGCGATGGACCGGTGACGGTGTTTGATGCCGCGGATCCGGAGCGCTTGAAGATTTTGCGGAAAATTGATTTTCTGCCCGGAACTCCGGACCGGATCGCGTTCTGGAACGGAAAGATGGTCGTTCCCGCCGGGTTTTCCGGGCTGTATCTGGAGCGGTGAATGTTGCTGATTCGGGGAGTTTGGGGAAAGGGTGTTGGGATGGATGTTGGAATGGATGTTGGAATGGATGGAGGAATGGTGTGGGGATTTCGTGCTCCGCACGACCAGCGTTTCGCCGCTGGACCGCGACAAGGACACTCTGTTCTTGACCCGGAAAAATGCGGGCGCATTTTTCCGTTTTATTTTAACAGGGAGGATAGGAGAAAGTGAGGATGACGGGGTGTTTGAACAGGCGGAATTTTACTTTGATTGAACTTCTGGTAACGATTGCGATCATCGCGATTCTGGCGGCGGTGCTTCTGCCGGCGTTGAATTCCGCCCGGGCAAAAGGGCAGGCGATTCGGTGCACGTCCAATCTCAAGCAGATGGGGACTTTAGCGTTCCTGTATGCGGAGGCGAATGACGGGTATGGAATCCCGTTTCAGGATTTGCCGGCGGGAATCGGTTACTGTGTCTGGCCGGATTTTCTGATGCCGTATCTGAAGCCCGGGGTGGAGATGAAAGGATGCGGATATCGGATTTATGTCGACTCGGGGTATATCCCACGGGATATTTTTGCCTGTCCGGGGGTCGGCAATCCGGTGGTGGGAAAAAATGAGATCAAGCATTACGGGATGAACAGGTTTCCCTCTTTGACGGGACCGTGGCAGCTGCCCTCCCGGCGGATTCTGCATACGAAGCGTCCTGCCGCGAGGTCCTATATTGCGGATGTGTTCCATCCGGAGAATTATACGACGAGCGCCGGAAGATGTTCCCGGTATGAAAATGTGCAGGAAATGCCGTTCCTGCATCTGGGCAGGAACAATATGGTGTTTGTCGACGGGCATTGTGAAGCGCGGAGATTCCAGTCGATCCGTCCCGCTTACTCTGCCGGAAGCAACGATTTCTGGGGTGCTTCCTCTACGGAAAACTGAGAAAGGAATGGGTATGAGAACGATTGGATTTGTCTGGCTGTTTCTGAGTTCGATTCTGCTCTTTGCGGAATCGTATGAGCTCTTTCCCGCCGGAGTCTGGAGTTTCGGACGCTATGGAAATGCGGAAGTGGTCAAACGGATGGATTCTCAGCGTCCCGCTCTCCAGGTCCGTCTGGGCGGAGTGAACAGTGTCCGTTCGGGGGCGGCGGTGCTGGGGGGAAAGACGTTTGCCGCCATCCCGGCGAACGGGGAATTCAACTGTCTGACGTTGACCTTCAAGGGAAGCGGCAATCCCGGCGAATTCGTGATGCTGCTGCGGGACTCCGACGGCGGGGAATGGTGCTGGAACGGAGTGCGCTGGCAGGGAAGCGCGGCGATCTCTTCCTCCGTCGACTGCTGGCAGACGCGCGTTTTCCGGTTCGAGGATTTCCGTCCCACCAACAAAAAGGCAAAGGGGGAAAAACCGGATCCGCATCGTCTGGAGAAGATTGATCTGGCCATCGGAAAACGTCTGGATGATCCCGCGGTGCGGCGGGCCGATTTTCTGCTGGCCCGGCTGGCGCTGGAGAAGGATGCCTCTCCCCGTATGGAGTCTGTTGCGGACTCCGGAGAAGCGGAGGAGATGTTCGCGGTGTCCGGAAAGAAGGCGGAGCTCCCGGCGGGAGCCGTCCTTCGCAGAATCCCGGAGCGCGAGTACCGAAAACCCGCGTGGGTGGACTGGGATCTGCGCAACGCATGGCAGAACCGCTCGGAACGCCGGTGCGAGGTTTCGCTGAACAACTACTGGCAGTTCCTTCCGGTTCCGGAGTCGAATGCCGAGCGCCTGAGCCGGACGGATTCCCCGATGCCGAAACGGAAGGCGATTCCTCCGGCGGACGGCTCCTGGTTCTATGTGCTTGTGCCGGGGACATGGGATACGCAGAGCGGAACGGATCTGGTGGATGCGGAGCGGAAAAGGGTGGAGAAATTTCAGAATGTCTCTCTTTCCAATTTTGCGCAGGGGTGGTACCGCCGTTCGCTGAATATCCCGGCGGAATGGAAGGGAAAACGGATTCTGCTGAAGATGAATGCGCTTACCGACCGGGCGCAGGTGTTTGTCAACGGGGTTCCGGCCGGAGATGTGGTCCGGTCCGCCGGAGTGGTGGATCTGACGCCGCATCTGATCTGCGGAGAGGGGAATGATCTGGTGATCTTCGTGCAGTATGACGGGTTCCCGTTTGCAAAATCGCATAAGAAGTATCAGCAGTTCAAGGAACATCCGACTTGCGGAGACTGGTGGTTCGGATGGCACGACGGACCCGGTTTGTCCGATGATGTTTCGCTTCTGGTGCAGCCGGAGATGGAGGTGCTGGACGATTTGCATATTGTCTCTTCGGTGGAGAAGAGGGAGCTGTCGGCGGATGCGGTGTTCGAGAACCGGAGCGCGCGTCCGGCGGAGTACTGTTTCCGGGCGGCGGTGTTCGACGGGGAAAAGGAACTTCTCCGCTTCCCGGAACGCAGGGAGAAGATTCCGGCGGGGAAGGGGAAGCGCCTCCACCTCCGCACGGAATGGAAGAAGGGTGAGTTCTGGACGCCGGAAAATCCGAAGCTCTACCGTCTGGTCTTTTCGGTTTTCCGCGACGGGGTCCTTCTGGATCAGGTGAGCGACCGGTTCGGATTCCGGGAACTGACGGTCCGCGGTTCGGATTTCCTCCTGAACGGAGTTCCCCGCCGCCTGAAGTTCTTCAGCAATCAGGCCGACTATACGAAATGGAACGATGAGACCATCCGCGATTTCTTCCTTCTTTTGAAAGAGATGCATTTCAACGGGATCATCTTTCAATCGCTGGACCGGCGGGTCGTCCGGATTGCCAATGAGCTCGGAGTGATGATTGCGATGCGGGATGTGCTGCCGAAGCTGGTCCGCAACGGAGTGTATCTTCCGGGGGTGGACAATATCGGCTATCCGTCGGAGATCTATCTTTCGGGCAAACTGCTGCCGGTCCGTCGGGAGTTCGAGCGGACGATCCGGGGGATTGTGTCGAAGTTCCGCAACGATCCGTCGATCGTGATCTGGGCGATCAATCCGCTGCTCTGCTACAACCCGGAGTGGATCAATCCGAACGAGATCGACCGGGAGCGCGCGCAGAACGATCTGACAACGGCAACCCTGCTGCAGGAGGCGTGGCTGCGTTCGCTCGATCCGTCGCGTCTGGTGCTTCAGAGCATGGGGAGCAACACCGGCGCGATCATCGCGGTAAATCCCTATCCGACATTCAGCAATCCGATCGAGGAGTGGGAAAACTGGCCGATGCGCTGGGCTCAGCGGAAGAAAAAGCCTCTTCTTCTGGAGGAGATTGCGCTGCCGTTCTGGTACAACTTCTCGAACTGGGAGGACAGCGTCTCGGGGCAGGGCACCGAGTATTTTTCGCTCCGTCAGCTCTACTATGAACAGGCCGCCCGCTATTTCGGCGACGCGGTCTATGAGCGCTCCTCCCCGGATACGGACGACCGCTGCTGGAACCTTTCTTCCGGTGGAAAAATCGCCTGCGACGGCGGTCAGTGCTCCCGGATGGATCCGGTGGCGCTCGCCACAAAGTGCCTCTATGCCGGACGTTGCTTGAAGGCATGGCGGATGTACGGCATCAGCGGGATCTGGCCGTTCGACGATCCCAGAGAGTTCTTCAGCTTTTTCCGGGGAAGCCGTCCGGCAGTCCACCGCGATGTGACGGCTCCGGGACTCAAACTCAAAATGACCGATCTTTCTCCCCGGTCCGGAATCAACGAACTCTTCCGGACCCTTCAGGAGGCGCAGCAGCCGTTTCTGGCTTTTCTCGGCGGCGCATCCTCGCTGTTCACGGAGCGCGAGCATCTTTTCTTTGCCGGGGAAGAGGTGGAAAAGCAGATGCTCTTTTCCAACGATGCGCCGGAAACGGCGTCTGTCCGTGCGGAGTGGAGTCTGATCGAGCGGAACAGCGGAAAGACCGTTGCGTCGGGATCCTGGAACGGAACACTCGCTCCCGCCGCCGTGAAACATGTCCCGTTCCGCTTCCGCATGAGCAGGCCGGGAGAGTACGAGCTGCGTTTCCTGGCCCGGAGCGGTCAGACGGTCTGCCGGGATTCGTTCCGCCTGACCGCCTTTCCGCCGCGGACACGGCCGAAAAGTCATAAAATGGTCCGCCTGTTCGATGTTCATGGAAAGACGGAGGCGCTGCTGAAGCGTGCGGGCGTGCCGTTCACAAAGGATCTTTCCGCTCGGACGGAGACGATTCTGGTCGGAGCGCTTTCTCTGAACGAGGAGTTTCTCCGTCAGGCCGCGCGTCTCGGGATCGACCGGCAGGTCCGGGAGGGGACGAATCTGGTGATCTTTGCGCAGAATATGGATTCGCCGATGAAGGCGTATCTGGAGGAGCGCCGGAGCCGGATGGTGTCGGTCAAGGATTCGGCGCATCCGATCCTGAAGGGAATTCCGGAGAGCGGATTTTCCTGGTGGCGCGGAGAGCCGGAGAAGAGCGCGGCGTATCCCGCGTCCGCGTCCTCCTTCGTCAATCGGCGGTTCATGCACTGGGGCAGCCGCGGGACCGTGGCGACCTTCGTGCAGGACAAGCCGGATTCCGGACGGTTCCGCGTACTGCTGGACTGCGACGCCGATCTCTCCCGGAGCGCCCTGATGGAATATTTTGTCGGCCGGGGACGCATCCTGTTCTGCATGCTGGATCTGGAGGAGCGCTATGGGACGGATCCGGTTGCAAGCGAGGTGGCGGATCGTCTGTTCGGGTATCTGGATCATCCGCAGAAACTCCCGGTCCGGAACGCCTGCTTCTCCGGAAAAGCGGAGGCGGGGAAGGTGCTGGACGGACTCGGATTCCGTCTCCGGAAGATCGGGAACTCGGTGCCGGACGACTGCGGGCTTCTTGTTGTCGGTCCGGGATCTCCTCTGTCACTTTCGTCGCTCCGCTCCTTTGCGGAGAAGGGCGGGATTCTTCTGCTTCTGAAGCCCGGTCCGGCGCTGGAGAAGGGGCTGTTCGGAGAAAATTCCCGGAAGGAGAGGGTCCGTCTTGCCCGCCTGGATCTCCCCGGCGACTGGACGCGCGGACTCGGAAATTCGGACTGCTACTTCAATCCGGTCCGGGAACTTCCGACCTACGGCGATGCCCGGATCGCCCGTTTCAAACAGCTGGGGAAAGGCGGAGCCGGAGCTCTGCTGATTCTGCCGGAGGATTTCACACAGAACTCGTCCGTGGTGAAGGCGCGCCGGATTCTTTCAGTTCTTCTGACGAATCTCGGCGCCCCGGCGGAGGACCGTTTCTCCGTGGCGGGATTTTCCGCTCCCCGGACCGATTTCTCCGGACAGGCGGTTCCGTTCGCCATCGATCCGGAACAGAAGGGGGAGATGCGCGGATGGCACAAAATGGAGTTCGACGATTCCGCATGGAAGAAGATCCGTCTGGGAACCTACTGGGAAAATCAGGGGATCACGATGCAGAATCCGAAATTTCAGCCCCGTCTCGGCGCACCGTATGACGGCGATGCGTTCTACCGGATTGCGGTTGTGATTCCGGAGAGCTGGAAGGGGAGGAAACTCTATCTGGAGGCCGGACCGATCGACGATCTCGACCGCACCTGGTTCAACGGCGTGATGATCGGTGAGACCACCGAGGCGGTCCCGAAGTACTGGGAGCTCGTCCGCCGCTATCCGATTCCCTCCGAAAGCATTCGATGGGGAAAAAAGAACGTGATTGCACTCCGCGTTCGCGATCTGCGCTATCACGGCGGGATTCTCGGCGTATTCCGGGTGACCGACGGAAGCGCGTCCGGGGAATCCGCCCTGTTCTATCCGCTTCCGAGCCGTCTGATCTATCGTTTCGATCCGAACGCCTGGCGGCAGTGGTGACCGGCAATGGACTCTTTCTCTCTCCGGATTTCCCCTCTTCCGGAGAGAGATTTTCCGGGAAAAGAAGAAAAGAATGGAAAAGTTCATTTTTTTCTTGTTCTTCTCCTTGACAAATCCGCAAAGAGGGATATATTAAGCCCCATATTCGAAAGTGCCGACGTGGCGGAATGGCAGACGCGCTGCGTTCAGGTCGCAGTCCGTGTACGCGGGTGAAGGTTCAAGTCCTTTCGTCGGCACCACTTTCCTTCCTCTTTCCCCTGTTTTCCGGTACGGACGCTTTGTGTGCCGGATAAAATGCGGAATTTCTTTTCGGAAACGGTTGATTTCTTCCGCGGAAGAGCATACAGTACAATTCCCGGGAGCGGGAAGATTGGATCGACGGAAGATGGATGCGGCATTTTTTTCAAAAGTCAGAGTGGTGGTCATCGCCTTTTTTGTGTTTTTCATTTATGCGGTGATCGTGATCCGGCTCTGGGCGGTCCAGGTCTGCAGCGGGGAGGAGATTCAGCAGAAGGTTTCCCGGCAGTATGTGCGCAATATTCGCATTCCGGCGGTCCGGGGACGGATCTTCTCCTCGGACGGCGTGATGCTCGCGGGAAACACCGCTTCGTATGAGATCGTGTTTCATATTTCGGAGATGCGGCGGCCCGGAAAGCGGAGCCGGACGGTGAACCATGTGCTCTTTGAGGCGGACCGCCTGGCGGGGGCGATCGGACGGACTCCGGTGCTGACGCGGGAGAAGATCAACCGCCATATGAATTATTATCCGGGTCTTCCGATTACCGTGTTCAAGGACATCACCGCATTCGAGCTGGCCAAGGCCTACGAGCTTTCGCCGATGATCCGCGGAATGGATATCGTGACTACGCCGGTGCGGACGTACCCGCACGGAAAGCTGGCCGGACAGCTGATCGGATATGTGGGGCGCGAGGATCCCCGGTCTGCGGAAGACCGCCTGAGCTACTTTTACTATGTCCCGGACACCGTGGGCAGAGCCGGACTGGAACGGGCGTATGACACCTGGGATCCCGCAAGACTGGTCTCCGGGCCGCTGGCCGCCGGAGCGGAGAATCCGGATATTCCCAACGAGCGGCGCTCCCTTCTCCGGGGCTTCCCCGGGAAAAAACTGGTGCTGGTCGACAGCCGGGGGTTTGTCCGGGAGACCATCGGAGCCGAGATTCCCGCCGAAAACGGAAAGGATCTGGTTCTCACTCTGGATTTCCGCGCACAGAAGATTGCGGAATCGCTGCTGGAGGGGGTGACCGGAGCCATCGTGCTTCTGGATGCGTCCAACGGAGATATTCTGGCGATGGCTTCCAGTCCGTCGTACGATCCGTCGGAGTTTGTGCCGCGCATTTCGACGGCCGATTATGCGCGCCTTCGCAACGATCCGCGCAAGCCGCTGTTCAACCGGGCGTTTCAGGGGGCGTTCAGTCCGGGGTCGATCATCAAGCCTCTGGTGGGGATCTCCATGCTGGAGAACGGGGGAAATGCGGAGCAGACGGTGTATTGCGACGGGTATACGCGCGTCGGAGGACATCCGATCCGCTGCTGGATCAAGGCCGACGGACACGGAGAGGTGACGCTCCAGGATGCTCTGGCGGTCTCCTGCAACGATTATTTTATTGAAACGGGACTGCAACTGGGTGTGGATCGACTGGCAGAGACCTTCCGGAGCGCCGGAATCGGGTCGAAAACGGGACTGATTCTTTCCGAGACGGCAGGACGCCTTCCCTCCCGCTCCCACAAGCGGCGCTGGACCTCGTTCGACACGGCTCTGATCTCCATCGGGCAGGGCGATGTGCTGCTTTCGCCTCTTCAGGCTGCGCTTTACACCGCTGCGATCGCCAACGGTGGAACACTCTGGAAGGCCAATCTTCTGAAAAAGGTATTGAATGCGGGAGGAAGCGTCTTATATTCGGAACGTCCCAGAGCGCGCGGCCGTCTGGCGGCGTCGCCCGAAACGCTGGAGAAGATCCGCTACGGGATGTTCCTCTCCGTCAACTCGGATATCGGAGGGTCGAAACGCGCGCGAAACCGGGCTATTTCGCTTTCCGGAAAAACCGGAACCGCCGAGGTCGGTCCGCGCGCAACCCGCTACAAGAACACCTGGTTCATCGGATTCGGCACCCATCGCTCCCGGACCTATGCGATTGCAATTCTGGTGGAACACGGCGCCTCGGGCGGAAAAACCTGTGCTCCGCTCGCCGCACGGTTCTTTACCGAGTGGCTCGGCGAAAAGACGGAGCAATAAGGCCGCTGTCTGGATGGGGACTTCCCTTCCTTACGCCTCGGGCAGCCAGACGCAGAGCGTGTTCTCCTCTTTGAAGAGGTTTCCGGCGGAGGCGTAATCGCAGAGACAGCGTCCATCCGGCCAGCGGAAGAGTGCGTCGATTTCCGGATGGGAGACGCATTCCGGTTCTTCGTCCGGCAGGGCAAAGGGAGTGTTGACATCGCCGATCCGGGAGTCCTGCACAAGAAGGAGAGGTCCGCGTTTCAGCGCGAAGCGTGCGCTGCCGTCGGGAGAGGGGATGCGGCGGACCGGCATCGGCAGCGTGAGATGGATCCGGTCGCCCGGTTTCCAGAGCCGGCAGAGTTCCGCCGACCGTCCGGAAGCGGGTGAGTAGCGCTCGGATCCGATTTCCAGAACGGCGTTTTCGCACCAGGCCGGGATGCGGAGGGAGAGGGGAAATTCCAGCGGACGGGCGGGAACGAGTTCCACGGTGATGGAGCCGTCGTTCGGATAGTTCCCGGAGATGTGGAGTGTGACCGGCGTATTCCGGATGGTGGTCCGGAGCGTGAGCGGTTCATAAAGATGGATGGCGATTCCGCCGTCGCTCCGGAGCATGACGGCGGAAGAGGCGCCGGTTCCGAGCGCTTCCGGACCCTGGGCGAGACAGCAGTCTTCCCCGTATCCGCGGATCTGGTCGCCCGCGGGCCGTTTGAAGGAGCTGCCGGCAAGAGGGGTCGGATTGCGATGCATCCACCAGGAGCCGTCGAACTTCATGGCGCCGAGAACGCCGTTGTAGAGCATATTTTCCATAACGTCCGCGATCGCGGGGGCGCCGGTCAGACGGAGCAGATGGTATCCCATGCGCAGGACGGTGGTTGTGACGCAGGTTTCTCCGAGAGCGGTGTCCGCATGGCTCTGCATCTGTTTGCGTGCACCGTTGTCCCAGAATTCCCCGAAGAGGTCCTTCAGTCCGCCCGCTCCGGTGACGAACAGTTCATAGCGGACCAGATCCCGGAAATAGTCGAGTGCGCAGGAGAGGCGTTCCTGTTTTCCCGAATCCCGGTAGAGTTCCAGGAGTCCTTCAAAGCAGGAGGTCATCTCATAGGCCTTTCCGTTTCCGAGATCGGCCGGTTTTTTCCCCGCCCTGGATTCCCGGAACAAATTCATGGAGGAGGCGCATCCGGTCTGCTCGAGGGTGCGGGCGAAGTGGAAAAACGAGGGTTCGCCGGTCAGACGGGCGGCCAGTTCGACTGCGCCGAGGATGGAGTTCGCGGGCATTCCGTCGTGCGGGAGTCCGTCGCCGGGCCGTTTCCCGTCGGGGAAGGCGGCGATGAGAGCGGCGGTGGCCCGGCGGATCGTTTCCAGAACGCGCGGATCGGCGTCGATGATCCGGTAGTATCGGCAGAGACCGAGAAGAGCGTATTTCCGTCCCCAGACGTCCCAGGACGAAAAACGTTTTTCCGGCGGATAGGTGGAAAGAGTCCCGTCCGCATCGGCGCAGGCGCAGAGTTCCCGGACGGTGGTTCGGATTTTCGAGTCCAGATCCGGATCCGGATGAAGCTGGAGTATCCGGATCGCGGAACGGACGATTTTACCCCAGAATTCTCCTCTCCAGAAGCCGTCGCCGTCTTCATGATTGCGGAAGGAGCGGACCAGTTTGCCGTAATCGACTTTTCTGAGCCGGTTTTCGGTCGTGAGGCGGATTGCTTTCCCGAGCCGGCCGTGCAGAGTGACGGAGCCGGCGGGAAATGCGGAAAGAATATCGTTGTTCATGCATTCAGTCCTTGCTGTTTATTTCAAAAAGGGGAACGTGTAAAGATCGTTTCGGCGCGGAACGTCTCCTCCCGCCGCCGGGCGTCCGGGAAAGGCGGAATGTTTTCCCTGCGCCGATCTTCCGAATCCGGATCCCTTCTTTTCCCGGAGAACCGGAGCGGAAGATCGGACGGCGGAGGAAGTGCCGTTTCATCCGTTTCTGTTCGGAGAGCTGTGCGAACGGTGAAGGTTGCGCCGGACCAGAGGAATCAGGATGTCCAGAAGTTCCGCATCCTCCAGATCCTCTTCGTTGACATACAGCGAGACCGAGCCCAGAGATTCCATCTCCCGGAAGAAATCGTATCCTCCGCGATAGGAGAACAGCCCGTACGAGACATGGTCGGGATCAATCGGCAGTCCGTATCCGACGGCTTTGGCAATCCGGGCACGGATCCGCATCTCCTCCAGCCCATGTTCCGGCAGAGCCGTGAAGTCGTTCAGACGGATCATCGTCTGCCACGGCGTGAAATACGGATTCAGACTCTGGCAGAGGATCTGCGCATCGGGTTTGACCGCCGTCATCGCCTCGTACACCAACCGGAAGCGCTCCCGGATGAACCCGACTCCGCAGACGGAGCACTGACCCGGAACTTTCGGAATCAGAGAGGTGAAATCATATTTGATTCCGTCGGCATTGAAGCACCCCGGATCATCGGAGAGAAGGCGGTGCGCATCCTCCCGGAGCCGGTTTCGCCATGCGGGGGAATCCGGATTCTGCATGTTTCCGTCGAGCTTCTCCTCTTCCGGCAGTCCGGACGCATAGGTGCAGAGCCAGAGCAGAACGCGCCGTCCCTCCGCATGGCGCCGGTCGATGAACGCCCGGAGATCCGGCCACTTCCGCGGATCGCTTTTCCAGATCCCGTGCGTTTTCGGATCTCCCCAGAAGTCGTCCAGAATCAGAATGTCGAAATCGAGCCCTTTGGATTCGAGCTGGCGGATCATGGATTCATACCGCTCCTCCGTGCAGAGATCCTGACGGCTCTTCTGAAGCCGCCAGCCGCACAGCGCCACTCCGGTGTGCCATGCCGGATTCTTCCGGAGAGACGGCTGGAAACGCCCCGTGCTCACGATCGTCTCCGCATGGCGCGTGAAGATTTCGAATTCGTCCGCCAGATCGAATCGCAGAACCAGAGCGGGGACCGAAAGGGTGCGGCACGGCGCTTTGTACCCTTTGTAACCGACATTCCAGCAGAAATCGTGTCCGTTTCCCGGCTGGGAGTCAAATTCATAGAAATCGAATTCATGATCTTCCGGCTCCAGTTCGAATCCCATCCAGCGTCCGTTTTCCTGACGGGCGGAGAAGCACCAGGGCGCCGGAGACATCAGGCCGGGGGAGAGCTGGACAGGTTCTTCCCGTCGCAGATAGTGTCCGATCGGAAGGGTCCGGTCCGGCCACGAGGGTGTAAAGAGCCGGTCACTGAACAGTTTCGAGCCGCGCCCCAGATAGAAGTTGTCCGGAAGAAAGACCTCGCCTCCCGTCCGCTCCGCTTTGAATTCAATCCGGTCGGAATAGAACGTCAGAGTGGTCCGGATCGAATTTTCGCATCGGAAGACCAGTTCCATTTTTTCTCTTTCGCCGCAGCATTCCTCCGGTTCCTGTTCGAGAACAAAGCGCCCCGGCGCAAGCTCCGTCCCCGCGTCCGGGGAGAGAAGCAGATCCGCATACGGGGAGCCTTTCGCAAAACAGCGCAGAATCCCGTCCCGGCTTCGAAGAAGACAGGTGTAGCTTTCCGTATGCAAATCCATCGTTCCGTGGTCCCGGTGATAACAGCAGGTAAATGACCTCATGAAAAATTCCCTTTCCTGAAAAATTCGATTCCTTCCCGAGCTGTTCTTTATATTATAATATTATACAGGATCCATCGCCATCCGGCAAGAGCGGATCTCCGAAAAGAACTGAAACAAAATGAACAATGACTTGACAGAGCAAAGAGATGGTGGCATTGTATCTTTCCGGAAGGAGAATCGATCGATGACTCGGAAAGTTACAATGGAGGATCTTGCCCGGGAGGCGGGATGTTCGCGTCCGCAGGTGTCGCGCGCGTTCAACGGCAAGGCGAATGTCGCTCCGGAGGTCCGCGCCCGGATTCTGGAGGCCGCCGCAAAACTCAACTACCGGAATACGGCAAACCGGCACCGGATCCGCATTGCCGTCATATCCAACGGAGTCGGAGGAAGTTACACCCAGCGGATTCTGGATGCTCTGATGAAAAGCGCTCTCCGGCGAAACTGGATTTTCCAGATCGTCCCGGAGCAGAATCTGGAGCAGATTTCACCGTATTTTTACGATGGAGCCGTTTCTCTGATCTACAATCAGGTCTGGGCGCGGAAGTGGGTGGAGGAGCGTTCCATTCCGCTGGTCATGGTCAACAGCTACGGGACCGCGTTCGACCGGATCTGCTCCGTGGATCCGGATCCTCTCCAGGGAAGCCGGATTGTGCTCCGCCATCTGAAAAGACTGGGACACCGGAAAATCGCACGGGTCCATTTTGTCGGCGAAATGCAGACAACCTACCGTCGCGGAGAGAAAGAGTTCCTGCAGGCTGCCGCACAGCTGAATCTGGGGGATTCCGTCCGCAATTTCCAGTTCTCCTCCCCGTCGACTCTGAACGATGCCCTCCGTTCCGTCCTTGCCGAAAAATTCACCGCCATTTACATGATTCATCAGAATCTGGCTCTCCCCGCCGCCGCTGCGATTCAGCAGACGGGGTGCCGCATTCCGGAAGAGTGTTCCCTGATCACCTATGAACTTCCCGGAATCTCCGAGTACCTGACTCCACCCCATACGACCGTGGATTTCGATTATGAGACGATCGCAAACCGCGCTCTGGACGAGCTTCGTCTGCGGATGCTCGGCAAAGGGACCGACGGCGGATCCATCCGGATTCCGAATTTCCTGATCATCCGCTCTTCGACCGGCCCCTGCCGATAACCCATCCTTGCAGTCACTGAACCGGGGCGCCGAACCGGTTTTCTTCCAGATCGCCGGGCAGAATGTACAGAATCAGCAGAATGATCGCTCCGAGACACGGAAGAAGATAGAGCAGCTGCAGCCATCCGCTGAGATTCCGGTCATGAAGACGGCGGGCTCCTACACTGAGACACGGAAGAAGAACCGCAAGACTGTACAACCCTCCCAGAATCCGCACGCCGATAATGGCGTCCACAATCCCCAGAATGAGGGAGATGATGAAGTTGAACAGGAAAAAGTACCAGAACTCTTTCGTCCCGCCCGTCCTTCAAAGCAGATGTACTTGTTTCTGAAGATGTCCGCCGCGTTGCTGATCAGTGTTCTCTGTTCCATGGCTGTTTCCTCTCTGTTCGATGTTTTGAATTGTTTTGAGCCGATCTTTGCAAAGATCGGTCTTTTCAGAACTAATCTATGTCCTCTGGAGCGTTTTTCAAGTTCTCCAGGAGCTTTGCGGAACTTTTTTACGGATTTCTGAGAGAGAAAAGACGGATCAGTCACTGAGAATGCGGTCGAAATCCGCGCGCGTTCCGAGCCGGAAGAGCCCGGAGCGGTTGAATTTGCTGCGGTCGGCCAGAAGATACCGTTTCTTCGCCACCTCCAGAACCTTCAGAAGCAAAGTCGAGTGATACTCGTGGTTGGTCGTGACCAGATCGCCGTCGATTCCGAACGCGGAGATGAAGGCTTTGGAGATCGAGAGCCTCTCCAGTTCCCGGATTGCCGCCTGTCCGAGAAACGCATTCAGCTGAAGGTCAAACGTCCCTCCCAGCGAAATGAGAACATAATGCGGTGGAAATTTGTGAAAATTCTGGATGATCATCGCGGAATTCGTCACAATCGTCAGATTGGAAAACGAGGATTCCAGAAGGCGTTCCGCCAGAAAGAACACCGTTGTCGACGAGTCCAGAAACACGATGTCCCCTTCCGAAATTTCGCGCATCGCCAGTTCGGAAATCCGGTGCTTGTGCTTCTGGTTCCAGTTGATGCGCTCCTGAAAGGTGGAGGAAAGAACGGTCATCTTGTCCGTCGCCTCCACCGGATCGATATAGGCGACGCCCCCGTGGACCTTTCGCGCCTGATTGTTCCGCACCAGACTGGCGATATCCCGGTGAATGGTCGCCGGTGAGACTCCGAAATGCTCCATCAGCTCGTTGACCGAACAGTATTTCTTCTGTTTCAGATAGTCGATGATGGCAAAGGTTCTCAAATTCTTCATATCCGGTTCCCTCATTCATTTGGCAGGGATACTATATCCCGGAATCCCCGTTCTGCAATGAGAAAAAATGAGAATTTTGAAAAAAAATGAGAGATTCCGTTCAGAAAAATGAGAAATCCGCATCCGATAAGCTAGAATTCTTCCAGATGCGGACTCCCTTGTTTACAGGACAACCTGTTTCAATTTCTCACACTTCGAACGCGTGGGGAAGCCAGTGATTGGTCGTGTCGGCGATTCCGAACACCAGTTCGGCGGATTTCATCTCCGGACTGGCCGGCGCCAGAGCGATCTGCAGGGAGTGGGTACCCTGTTCGAGTTCCAGTTCCGCAAGCTGATTCTGCATGGCCCGGTGGAAGGCGGGGAGCATGCCGCCGCTTTCGCGTCCGAATCGGAAGACACCATCCACACGGACCTGCAGATTCGCCGGCGTGCTGACCAGAAGACGGATCTTCTGCGCACGTTCCAAGTGAAATTTTATTTCCAGGACCCACATGGAATTTCCGGGAAGAGAGGTGAAGTCGATCGTGGAGCAGCTTCCCGGCAGGAGAATGGTTTCCGGATTGTCCATCGGGATCGGATGGAACTTCCGGAAGTCGGCGGCGAACCACGGGTGGAAGATGGACCGTCTGGCCGGAATGGCGTAGGCGGCCGGATCAAAGGGGGGAAGCGGGGGGACGGAGAGCGTGACGGTCTCCCGAAGCGAAAGCACCAGATCGGTGAACTTTTCGAGCGTGTCGGGCGGCTGGATTCCGGTGATCTCCGGACTGACGACAAGAGAGTGCCCGATCGGTTTCAGCCACTCCTCCGGGATGCCGGAAGGATTGAGGATTCCGAGGATGGCGCCGATGGTGGCTCCGGTGCAGTCGGCATCCTGTCCGCAGTTCACGGCAAGACAGATGCTTTTTCCGAAGTCGCCGCCGCCCAGCAGAAGGGCCATCGTGACAAACGGAAGATTCATCTTTACATCGGTGAAGTTGACGCTGCCGTATTTTTTCATGATGTTGGTCCGGACCGATTCCCATGCCGCGTCCTTGTCGCACCAGGCGACCGTGTCGCGAATGGCGCAGGCGAGGGTGGAATCCGCCGGAATGTGTTCCAGCGCCATCCGGATCAGCTCCCGCGGATCGGAGTGCGTGAAGGCCAGACTTTCGAGCGCGGCGAGGAATTGTTCGGCATAGATTCCGTTTCCGGCGTGATCGACGCACGCGTCTTCAAACGCATACTGGACGGCGAGAGCGGGATTGCCCGGCGCAAGACAGGCCCAGAGTTCGCTGCGGATGGCGGCTCCGAGTCCGTCGGTGAACCAGTTGTCGTAGGATCCGCTGTACGGAGCGGGGATGCCCCGTCGGAGATTGCGGATGGCCACGCCGTATTCGTCGAAGGGAAAGGCGATGCACTCCGGCCAGGCTTTTGCGAAGTTGTCCCGGCAGACGACGCCTTTCCAGTCTGTCGCCAGTTTACAGGCCCAGAGAACCTGAAGATCGAGATCGTCGTTCGGCATCATTGTGGTCGGGACCGGATCGTAATAGGAGAGGTTCAGCGGACCGGCGCTTCCCTCCCACGGTTGTCCCAGAGTTCCGCCGACGGCCTTTCCGAGCCACGCTCCCAGCACTTTTTCCCTGTATTCGCTGTTTGTCATATCTGTCGTCCTCCCATCGCGTTGAAAGAGATTGGTAAACTGTATACTGCAACTGTTGCAATATAGAGCTGTTCCGAAGAAAAGTCAAGGGTTTTCCGGGAAAAAACGGGGGGACGGCGTTCCATGAATATGTTTTCGGAGGGGGAGGGGATGATTTTCCCGGCGGAATGGTTCCGGAATCCGGGTGAAAGACGGGGTGAAAAATCCGCTGGAAATGAATTTCCGGCTTGCAATTCCCCCACGGGGAAGATATAGTACGGAAAAAGGGACGGTTCGTCTCTAGTCTTTCAATGAGTTTGGATGGGATTGCGGTACAGAATATGCAGAAAAATGCCAGACTGTGGATCGCCGGACATACCGGAATGGTCGGCAGTGCACTTCTTCGAAAATTGACGGAAAACGGATATTCCAATTTCCTGCTGAGAAGTCATTCGGAGCTGGATCTTCGAGATGCTTCCGCCGTGGAAACGTTCGTGCAGAAGGAACGCCCGGAACTGGTGATTCTCGCCGCCGCGAAAGTCGGCGGAATTTCGGCAAACCGCGAATTCATGGCGGAATTCCTGCTGGAGAATCTGCAGATTCAGAACAATGTGATCTCCTCCGCATGGAAACACGGCGTGAAGAAACTCTGTTTTCTTGCAAGCAACTGCATCTATCCGCGGGAGGCGGCACAGCCGTTCCGGGAGGAGTCCCTGCTGGATGGTCCGCCGGAAACGACCAATGAAGGATATGCGCTGGCGAAGATCGCCGGCCTCCGGCTCTGTCAGTATCTGAGCCGGCAGTACGGACTGCGGACCATCTCGCTGATTCCCTGCTGCCTGTATGGAAAAAACGATCATTTCGAGCCGGAACGCTCGCATGTGATGGCCGCAATGGTCAAACGGTTCTGCGATGCGGCGGATTCCGGAGTGAACGAGGTGGTCTGCTGGGGAAGTGGAACGCCGAAACGGGAGTTCCTCAATGTGGATGACTTCGCGGAGATCGCCTGCAATTTGTTTGAGACCTATGAGGATCCCGGGGTGCTGAATGTCGGTTCCGCAGAGGAAATCGGAATGCGCGAACTGGCGGAACGGGTTGCCGCATGCGCGGGGTATCGCGGAACGATCCGGTAGGATCGTTCAAAACCGGATGGAATAGCCCGTAAAATACTGGACAGTTCCCGGCTTCATACGTGGTCGTCGTGGCGTCCGCGCATCGCTCTGGAGGAGGGGATTCGGAGCATGATCGAAGAGTACCGCTCCAAAAAGAGCAGGAGGCGCGTGTGATTATTTCCAGAACGCCCTATCGGATCTCGTTTTTTGGAGGCGGAAGCGATTTCCCGGAGCACTTCCGGGAATATGGAAGCTGTGTGCTGGCGTGCGCAATCAATAAATACTGTTTTCTCAATGTCCGGAAGCTGCCGCCGTTTTTTGAACACAAGTACCGGGCGGTGTATTCCAGAATCGAAAATATCCGGTCGGTGGAGGAGATTCAGCATCCGTCGATCCGTGCGGTGCTGCAATATTTCCATCTTCCGGAAGGGATTTCGGTGATTCACGACGGGGATATCCCCGCCCGCAGCGGAATCGGATCGAGTTCCGCATTCACGGTGGGACTGCTGAACAGCATGTTTACTTTGACCGGATGTCACGCGTCCAAGCGGCTGCTGGCGGAAACGGCGATTCATATTGAACAGAATCTGATTCGGGAGACGGTCGGATGTCAGGATCAGATCAGCTGCGCGTACGGCGGGTTGAATTTGATTGAGTTTCATCGGAACGGATCGTTCCGGGTTCTTCCGCTGGATCTGGAGCAGCCGCGGCTGGATGAGCTGAAATCGTCGCTGCTGCTGATTTATACGGGGATCAGCCGGATCTCTTCCGAGGTGGCGGCGGAACAGAAAAGCAGAATCCGGAACAATGCGGGGATGCTGAATGAACTGTCGGAAATGGCCCGCCGCGCGGATGAGCTGCTCCGGTCGGACCGGGAGCTTTCGGAGTTCGGACTTCTTCTGCATGAGGCGTGGAAGATCAAGAGAGGGCTTTCCACCAAGATTTCGTCGGAGTATCTGGACGGGGTTTATGAGAAGGCCCGTTCGGCGGGGGCGGTCGGAGGAAAGCTGCTCGGAGCGGGAGCGGGAGGGTTCATGCTGTTTTTTGTCCCGCCCGATCGGAGGAGCCGCGTGTTGGAGGCGCTTGACGGTTTCCTGAATGTGCCGTTCGATTTTGAAATGGACGGATCCAGCATCGTATTCAACGGAGGAGCATGATTATGGAACCCTTTCCCCTGATGAACGATAATATTACCCGGGAGGATGTGGATGCGCTGATCGCATTTCTGGATACAATGCCGCGTCTGACCCAGTCGGCGCGCGTGGCGGAATTCGAGAAGGCGTGGAGCCGCTGGCTCGGTGTGAAGCACAGTGTGTTTGTGAATTCAGGGGCTTCGGCAAATTTTATCACGATCGGAGCTTTTCGATATTTGTATGGAGGGGGTGGAGAGATCATCGTTCCACCGCTGACATGGGTTTCCGACATCTCTTCCGTGCTTCTGCATGGATTCACCCCGGTGTTTGCGGATATTGATCCGAGACATCTCGGGATGGCGGAGGAGAGAATTCTGGAGGCGGTGACCGACCGCACCCGGGCGGTGTTCCTGACGCATGTGCAGGGATTCGACGCGTTGAGCGACCGTCTTCTGGCGGAGCTGAAGAGGAGAAACATCCCGCTGATCGAGGATGTCTGCGAATCGCATGGAGCCACGCATGGAGGACGGAAACTGGGGTCGTTCGGTCTTGCATCGGATTTTTCGTTCTACTTTGCCCATCACATGAGCACGATCGAGGGGGGGATGGTGTGCACGGACTCTGATGAGTTTTACGAGGCGGTGCGGATGTACCGTTCGCACGGGATGGCGCGGGAGATCTCGGATCCGGAGAGGAAGAGAAAAATTGCGGAGGAGAATCCGCAGGTGTCGCCGGATTTCACATTTCTGGTTCCGTCCTGCAACTTTCGCGGAACGGAGATCGGAGGGGTTCTCGGACTCTCCCAGCTGAAGCGTCTGGATGAGAACAACCGGAGGAGGACGGAGAATTTTCACCGTTTTCTGAAGGAGATTGATCCGGAACGGTTCCGGACGGAATTCCGAGAGGATGGCTCGTCCAACTATGCGTTTCCGCTGGTGATCCGGCAGAAGGACTTTGCGTTCCGCGACCGGCTGGAAAAGCGGATGCGGGAATACCGGATCGAATTCCGCCGCGGCAATGCCGGAGGAGGCAACCAGCTGCGGCAGCCGTATTTGAAGGGGATCGTTCCGCCGGATGAATACCGGAAGTATCCTGAGGTGGAACATATTCATGATTTTGGGTATTATATAGGAAATTATCCGACGCTCCCGCCGGAACGCGTGTCGGAGCTCTGCCGGATACTCAATGAAGCGAGGTGATGAGATGAGTCAAACAATTCTGATGACAGGCGGAGGCGGCTATCTGGGATCCATTATGACGCCGTATCTGCTTTCACTCGGTTACGAAGTGACGGCGCTGGACAACTTTCTGTTCCGTCAGAACTCGCTGCTCGACTGCTGCGCCCATCCGAAATTTCATGTGGTTCGGGGCGACTGCCGGGATGAAGCGCTGATGAAGGAACTGGTTCCCCGGTTTGATGTTCTTATTCCGCTGGCCGCCCTGGTGGGAGCGCCCCTCTGCGAGCAGGACAGGATCGGAGCGGTGACGGTGAACCGGGATGCGGTTCGGATGCTGGTGCGTCTGGCCTCTCCGTCGCAGCAGATCGTCATGCCGATCACGAACTCCGGATACGGGATTGGAGAGAGCGGGAAGTTCTGCACGGAGGAGACGCCTCTGCGACCGGTCTCCCTGTATGGACGAGTGAAGGTCGAGGCGGAGGAGGCGGTCCTTTCGCGGGAGAACAGTGTGAGTCTGCGCCTGGCGACGGTGTTCGGCGCGAGTCCCCGGATGCGTCTGGATCTTCTTGTGAACGATTTTGTCTACCGGGCGGTGAACGATCGGGCGGTGGTGATTTTTGAAGGACATTTCAAACGCAACTATATCCATGTCCGGGATGTGGCGCGTGCGTTTGCGCATGTGATCGGGAATTTCTCCGCGATGAAGGGGAATGCATACAATGTGGGACTTTCGACGGCGAATCTGTCGAAACTGGAGTTGTGCGAGGTGATCCGGAAACACCTTCCCCGTTTTGTGTATCTGGAGTCGAAGATCGGAGAGGATCCGGACAAGCGCGATTATATTGTTTCCAATGAAAAGATTGAAAAGACCGGCTACCTGCCGAAATATTCGCTCGACGATGGAATCGAAGAGCTGATCAAGACCTATGCCATCATCAAGAACAATCAGTACGGAAATGTCTGAGGACCGGATCAGGATTCTGACGGAAAAGAGCCGCTCCGTATGGAAGCGGACTCTCCGTCTGCATGGACGGCTTCCGGAAATCCGGATTGCGTCCTCGCTGTCCTGCGTGGAACTTCTGAGTGTTTTCTGCTATGGCGGTTTTTTCCGTTTTTCCCTGCAGGAGCCGGAGGCGCCGGAACGGGACCGGGTGATCCCGAGCAAGGGACACGGATCGGTCTGCCTGTATCCGATCCTGGAGGATCTTGGGATTCTGCCATCGGGGCTGTGCGCGAAGATCGGGGAGGAAGGCAATCCGCTGACGGCAATCCCTTCCCCGGGCACAGGAATTTTTGAAACGGTGAACGGTTCTCTGGGGCACGGACCCGGAGTCGGTTGTGGAAGAGCTCTCGGACTGCGCGTCCGGGGAAGCGACGCCCGGGTCATTGTGCTGGTGGGGGATGGGGAGCTTTGTGAAGGAGCCGTGTGGGAAGCAGTCATGTTTGCCGGTCGTCATCAGCTGGATCATCTCTATCTGCTTCTGGATGCGAATCGGAAATCCATGCTGGGCCGGAGCCGGGAGATCATCGACTGCGATCATTTTTCCGAAATGTTTGCGGCATTCGGCTGGGAGGTTTTTTCCTGCCCGGGGCATGATATTGAAGCTCTTGATGCGACCTTCGCCCGGATGTTTGCTTCGGCAGAGAAAAAGCCGAAGATCCTGATTGCGAATACGGTAAAGGGACATGGGGTTCCGGAACTGGAGGAGAGCGATCTCTGCCATGTTCTTTCTCTCTCCAATTCCCGTGTGGAGGAGCTGACGGGAGGTGCGGAATGAGTCGTCCCATGGCGATGCGGGATATTTTTCTGGAACGGGTCCGGCAGGAGATGGAGCAGGATCCCTCCGTGTTTTTCCTGACGGCGGATTTCGGATCGCCGGTTCTGGACCGGATCCGACAGGATTTTTCCGACCGGTTTGTGAACGTGGGAATTGCAGAGCAGAATCTGGTGAACCTTGCGGCCGGACTTGCCCTGGAAGGGTTCCGGGTGTTCACATATGCGATCGCTCCTTTTTATCTGCGGGCCTATGAGCAGATCCGGATCAATTTGTCGATGCTGTTTCATGGGAAAGGATCGGTCAATATGATTGCAGTGGGGGCGGGATGCAGTTATGTGATTGCGGGACCGTCGCACCACTGTTTTGAGGATCTGTCCGCAATGCGGCTCCTGCCGGGAATTGAAATGGTATCGCCATCGGATGCGGAAACGGCAGGGGCTTCCTTTGAACGGACACGTTCTCCGGGAATCCGGTATTTCCGGTTCGATGCGTGGAAACTGCCATCGCTGACGGAGGAAGGGAGAGAGGCGTTTCCGAAAGAGGGATTTCGTCTTCTCCGGGATTGTCCGGAGCCGGAGTGTGTGTTTGTTTCGACGGGCTATATGACCCATTTTGCCGTCCGGACGGCGGATCGTCTTTCCGGACAGGTGCGGATCCGTCATGTGGATCTGCTGGATTTTCGACCGGAAGAGCGGGCGTTTTCCTCGGTTTTGAAGGCACCTCTGGCAGTGTCGTTGGAAGAGGGATTTGTCGGACGGGGCGGATTGGATGCTCTGGTCTGGGGGCATCTGCATGGAGGAGAGGTGTTCCGGGCGTTCGGAATTCCGGACCGGTTTGAATTCGCCGGACAGGATCGGGAATCAACATTGCGGAAATATGGTCTGACGGAAGAACATGTCGCGGAAGAAATCCTCCAGTTTATGAAGGAGAAGAAGTTATGACGGATCTTGTGCTCATCAATCCGGGCAGCCGGAAAGCCGTTTTTCAGGATCTTGGACTGGAAGCGGCGGCGATTGAGCCTCCGTTCTGGATCGCCGTGATTGCCGCGTATCTCCGGGAAAAGGGATTCTCCGTTGCGGTGATCGACGCCAACGCGGAAAATCTCTCTCCGGAAGAGACGGCCGCACGGACTGCGAAAATGAATCCGAATGCGGCAGCGGTGATCGTGTATGGATCCCAGCCGTCGGCATCAACACAGAACATGCCGTCGGCGGGAGCCATCTGCCGTGCACTGAAGAGAGCCGATGTGCCGAATGTGGTGCTCGGAGGGCTGCATCCGTCTGCGCTTCCGGAAAGAACCATGCGGGAGGAGGTCTGTGATTTTGTCGCGGACGGCGAGGCGGTTCAGACTCTCGAAACATTGCTTTTCCAGCTGAAAGCCGACTGCTTTGAACCGGATAAAATCGGCGGCTTCTGGTGGAGGAGTGATTCCGAATTGCGGCATACAGAACGTTATCCGCTGATTCAGAATCTGGATGAATTTCTTCCGGTAGCGGCATGGGATCTCCTGCCGATGCATCTTTATCGTGCGCACAACTGGCACTGCTTTGATGATATTGAACACAGAATGCCGTACGCGGCATTGTATACGAGTCTGGGATGTCCGTTTCATTGTTCGTTCTGCTGTATCAATGCGCCGTTCGGGAAGCACACGATCCGATACCGGTCTCCGGAACGGGTTCTGGAGGAGATCGATCTTCTGGTGAAACGGTATGGAGTGAAAAATCTGAAAATTGTGGATGAACTGTTTATTCTGAACAAAGAGCACTACATGCCGATCGTGAACGGGATCCTTGAGCGCGGATATGATTTGAACATCTGGGTGTATGCGCGGGTCGATACGGTGGATTTTGAGGAGCTTCCGCTGTTGAAGAAAGCGGGAATCAACTGGTTTGCTCTCGGGATTGAGTCGGCGAATCCGCATGTGCGCGATGATGTGACGAAAAATCTGCATCGGGAGGATATCAAACGGGTTGTGCGTCGCATTCAGGAAGCCGGAATCCGAGTGATCGGCAATTACATATTCGGTCTTCCCGCCGACACGGAGGAGACCATGCGGGAGACGCTGGACCTGGCCAAGGAGTTGAATTGCGAGTATGCCAATATGTATTCGGTGATGGCGTATCCGGGATCGCGTCTGTATGAGGAGACTTTGCGAACGCATCCGGATCGTCTTCCCCGCAGCTGGAGTGCGTATTCGCAGCATTCGGCCGACTGTCATCCCCTGGCCAACGATCAGCTGAGTTCGGAAGAGATTCTTTCGTTTCGGGATCGGGCGTTTGTGGAATACAACTCCGATCCGGTGTATCTGGAGATGCTGGAACGGACATTCGGCCGGCCGGTTCGGGAGTACGTGCAGAGAGTGAACACAACTCCCCTGCGACGCATTCATTCCCCGGAGCCTGAAAAAGAGGATCTTTCATGTGGATAAAACAGAGAATCTGGAAACTTCTGCCTGACAGAGTTCAAAAAGCTTATTCCTATCTTCGCTGTCCGGAACAACGGCCGTTGAAAATGACCCTCGGCGACTGCTATGTTTACAAAGGGCAGGAAGGGGCGGATTTGATTGCCCGGACACTGGAAAAGGGAAAACCATGTCTGATCACCCGTTTTGGATGGAATGAAATAGCCGTTGTCATGCATTATTTGAAATATTGCGGAAAAACGAAGATTGTATTCCGTCCGAATTTGCGGGAATCTATGAAGACAGGTGCTGGTTTTTTCCCGGCAACGGATGAAAAACTCTGTCGCTTTGCCTACGAGAGCCTGCGGCTTCTTCCGGAAATTGATGTGCTTGGGGTAACAGGTCGCAGAGGGGAGGAAACTTTAATTCAGAAATACAATTCATCCATTCAAGCGGTTGATATCAACTGTCTCGTGGATCATGCGACTCTTGCGGAACGACCATGGTTGCGGATGTTGAAAGGGAAAAAAGTTCTGGTGATTCATCCGTTTACAGAAACCATCCGTTCGCAATATCTGCGACGGGAGCTTCTGTTCCCCGGTCGGGAGGTCCTTCCTGAATTTGAACTGATCACCATGAAAGCCGTCCAGAGCAACGGAATTCTTCCGGAACAATTTCCGTATCCGGACTGGTTTGAGGCTTTGAACTTCATGTGCGGGAAGATCCGGGAAATTGACTATGATATTGCCCTGATCGGCGCAGGAGCATACGGAATGTTTCTCGGTGCATTTTGCAAGCATTGCGGAAAACAGGCTCTTCATATCGGCGGAGCGCTTCAGCTGATCTTTGGAATCAAAGGAGTTCGCTGGGAGAAACAGTATCCGCCGGAATTCGGACAGCGTCTTTTTAATGAAAACTGGGTGAATCCGCTGCCTTCTGAACGGCCTGCGGGATATGAGATCGTGGAAGATGGATGTTACTGGTGAAGAGAGAAAAAAATGATAAATAAAATTCAGAAGATCTGTCATGATTTCCTTCTGCGGCGGATGTCGATGGAAACTGCAACCGCGTTGAAAATTCTGAAAGGAACGTTCCGGGACCGCTATCTTTTTATCAACCTGAATGAGCGCAGAAATCTTCTTGCCAACGTTTCGATGGAGGAGATTGATTCCGCTTTTGCCGACGTGTCCGAAGAGGAACGAAGACTGTTGAAGGAGTTTGTTGAATTCCAAAGAAAAATACCAGACAGCTCCGGTCCTTTCCCGGAGCCCTTTTTCTTCTGTCTTGATTTGAAAGGAGGACTTTTGGAGAAACGTCTGCAGGAAAAATACCGGGTTGAGCAGCGCCATTCCCGGAAGCTGGGGCGACAATATCAAATTGCTCCCCCGTTCCCGGAATCACTGCTCTATCACAATGGGTTGACGATGGTTCCGGAGTCGGTGAAAGAATATATCCGGAATAAGGATTTTATCGATGCCGGAGCCTACAATGGAGATTCCTCCATTGTGTTTCTGCAGTATTTTCCCCGTAAGATCTATGCTTTTGAGCCCTCCTCGGTGAATGCGGAAAAATATAGAAGGACGATGAAGAAAAACCGAGTCCCGGAGGAGAGATTCGTTCTGATTGAAAAAGGGGTTTCCGATACTCCTGAAATGATCCGGACTGTCGATTCTGGCGGCATGGACTTTTCCTGTCTTGAATCCTCTTCTACCGGAGAGAAAATAGAATTGATTCTTCTGGATTCCTTCTGCGGAAATCTTTTGGATGTCGGGCTGATCAAAGCGGATCTGGAAGGGATGGGGCTGAAAATGCTTCGGGGGGCTGTGAAGACAATCCGGAGGTGCCGGCCGCTTCTTTTACTTTCCATTTATCATAATCCGGAAGAATTGTTCGGAATTTACCGAACCCTCCGCGAGATGGATCTGCATTACACGTTTCAGATTCGCTCTTTGAAGGTGCCTTACGGAGAGATTACCTTGATTGCCTACCCGGAAGAACTGGGAGAGATGAAATGTTGACGGCGATGATTCTTGCGGGGGGAATGGGAACTCGACTCCGGCCGGTTCTTGCGGATCGACAGAAGGTTGCTGCCGAGGTCGCCGGAACTCCCTTCATCGCCTATCTGCTTCGTCAGGTCGAGAAGGCCGGTGCACGGAAGGTGATCCTCTGTGCCGGATACCGGGCCAAAAGCCTTGAAACGGCTGTACAGGGCCTCTTTCCCCGTCTGGAGGTGAAATTTTCCATTGAGGAGTGTCCGTTGGGGACCGGGGGTGCTTTGAGACTTGCTCTCAAGTCCTGTATGGAAAAAGAGTTCCTGGTTATGAACGGTGATTCCTTTTTTGATCTGGATCTGAATGCGTTTCTGGTGTTCTCGGAGCGCGTATCCGAGTCGGTGGTGATCAGTTTGCGGAGAATGGAGAATGTCGCACGCTATGGAATGGTCCGTCTCCTGCCGTCCGGAAAAATCGCCCGATTCGAGGAAAAAGGGACGTTTCAGGGCGCCGGATGGATCAATGCCGGAATTTACAGAATCCGGCGGGAGGTGCTGGAGCAGATCCCGGAACAGACGCTCTGTTCTTTGGAACGGGAAATCTTTCCTCGTCTGGCGGAAAACGGTGAACTTGCCGGATATCCGGCGGAAGGGATGTTCATTGATATCGGCACTCCGGAAAGTTTTCTGGAAGCTCAGAAACTGTTTGAAAAGGGATTTGTGCAATGAATAATATAGAAAACCGCCCCCTACTTTCTCTTTGTCTTTCCGGGCGAAACGACAATTACGGATTCAATTTCAAGCGCCGGTTTGTTCAGTCCATGAACTTTCTCGCATGGAGCGCCCGAAGGGCCGGTGTCGAAAAACAGATTGAAGTCGTATTTGCCGACTGGAACAGCGAAATCCCGCTTTCCAGAACCATCCGCCTTTCCGACGGGGCGGCAAAGATGGTGCGTTTCCTTGAGATTCCTCCCGATCTGGCCGCCGGATATAATCCGCCATTCTCTCCATTCAGCCAGTCTGTGGCATTCAATGCGGCCCTCCGCCGGGCAAAGGGAGCGTATCTCGGGATCATGCCGGCCGATATTCTCCTGACATCGTATGCGCTCCGGAATCTGATCGGGATCCTTTCCGGAACGATTCCCGTTTCCTTTGATCCGAGAGCCGCAGTGATTTCTGTGCCCCGGAAAAACATCCCTTTTTATGCGGAGGAGGCGCATGATTTTTCTTCTCCGGAGCGGACGGAGGCTTTGCTCCTTGCCGGTGATGCCTGGATGCTTTGTGACAATGGCCCTCGCGGTTTGATGGGGGGATATGGACTCTTCCTGGAGGAACGTTCTCTTCTCTATTCCAGACGCGGAGTGGATGAGCGGATCGCCGGATGGGGGTACAATGATATTGATCTGGCTTTGCGTTCTTCGGACAAGGCGCCTGTTGTCAATACAATGGGGTATGGAATCTGTGTCTATGATTTTGAACCGTCTTCTGCAATGGTCCGCCAGAAAAAGAAGCGTCAGACAAAATTTTATCCTATCCGTTTCGGACATGCGGAGAATCCGGAAAACTGGGGACTGGCAGATCAGACTCTTTCGGAATCCCGCGCGGAAAGCGGATCGGAACATCTTCCGTTCAATTCTCCCAGACCGGATACCCTCGCCTGGCGGGACTGGATCTTCTGGCTTTCCCAGAGAATTTCTCCTGCGGAGGTTCCTTTCTTTTCCTCCTGTGCGATGCTTGCGGCCTGGACTGCCGCCGAGAAAATGCCGAAGCGGATTTTCCTGTACGGTACGGTGGACCGGTCCATTGTGACTCTCCTGAGTCTTATGGCCCCGTTTGCCGAGATTTTAATTCATGAACGTTTTGAGACAGAGGAAGAGTATGAGCGGATCTGGAAGGATGACAATGCGTTCGGTCCCCTGCACCATGTCGGCCCGGTTCGTTATTTCCCTTCTCTGGAGATGATCCATCCGCTTCCGGGAGATCTGATTGTGCTCGGCAGCCGGATGCCTTCCATGGAAGTGCTGATAAAGAACTGCTCCGGGGACAGTTGTGTGATTCTTTCTTCTGCTCTGGCGGATCATGCCGAGCTCCAGTTCCCGGAAGAGCTTGGATTTTCCTGTTTCCATGTCCGGGGAAATCTTCTGTTCCGGAAGCCGGAGGGCGTGGATATTCTCAAACTGAAACAGATTTCCGCTCCGATGAATGGAAATCTCCTTTCCCGTCTTCTGGCGCCGCTGCTGAGACGGCATGCTTCTAAAATCCGGAAGCTCTGGAATCTGTTTTTCCGCCAGGAGCTGTTTCTGTTCCCGCACTTCTGCCGTGTGATCCGCAGCATTCGGAAGTAAAGACGGATCCGCTGCCGCAATAAAAAAATCCCCCGAATCCGGATTTTGCGGATTCGGGGGAACGTTCGAAGGAACGAAAGATTTATTCCACGTCGACAAGGATCAGAAGATCCGCAACGGAATAATGCTTGGACGCTCCGGTGAAAGTGTAATCCGGATTGCCCTGCTTGTTGTTGCCGATTCCGACATCCGGGGTGGCGGAACGGAAGTTGTTCATCGCAAAGACGGTCTGCTTCTGTTTGTAGTTGTGAAGCTGGAAGGAACCGTATTCGTCGCGATCGGACGATTTCGTGTCGCCGAAATCATAGGTGGAGTTGGAGGCCCCCGGGATTTTCGTCGCGTTCATCTGACCGTAGTTTCCGCTCCAGATTTCCACGTTTCCATCCTCGAATTTGCCGTTGGAGAGACCGGGAACGTTGCTCTTGACCGTCAAATTCTTGACGATCTGTTGGAAGACGGCCTGATTGGATGCGGTCGGAAGACCGAGCTTTGCAATATCCTGCGAGAACGGATCCACCGTTGCATAGACATAGCGCTCAGAACCGTCATTTCCGACCAGATGCAGGAAATAACCGATGGTTTTGATCTTCTTTCCGGCGAGTTCCCGGCTGTTGTTCTGCTTGTAGAGCGGAGCGCCGTTTTCCCAGATTTTCTTCGCGGAGATGGCGTAGGCGACCTTCATGGATTTCGCCTCCGGGACCAGGCGGTCCAGCGCTCCCCGGACAGGGATTGGAATTGAGGCACGGAAGGCTCCGGCCGGGAGATTGTTCTCATTGACAAGATTGGTCGTGACGTTGTGGTTCCATGCATAACGGACCATATAGGGTTTGGAAACCTTGTCGCTGGAGAGAGTCGCCTTGTTGCCGCTGAGAACGGCGGTGGCGGGATAGAAGCGGCTGTCGGCCCCGGCAATTTCAAAGTATTTGGCCGGTTTGCCGTCTTTGGTCTTCAGGGTCTTTGCGTTGCGGAATGTGACAACCGCCTTGCCGTTCTCGATCTTCAGCGATTCAAAGAACGGAGAATCCGCGACAAGATCCTTCTTCCCGTATGTATACTTCAGAGCCAGAAGAGCAAGACGCGCTCCGACATCCTGCTTGTTCCGCGGATGAATGTCGCGGAAATTGCCGATGTCGTTGGTGACCGCCATCGCCGCGTTCGGATCCTCGTCCGCGAATCCCTGCTGGGCCTCCCAGAGGATCGGAAGTCGGTGCGGATTGCCGTAGTTGAACGGCGCAAGCTGAACAAAATAAAACGGCATGTCCGGCTTGTTGAACTCTTTTCTCCACGATGCGACAAGAGCTTTCATCTTATCCTTGTAAAGCGCGCCGTCTCCGACATTGGCGCAGCCCTGGTACCAGATCGCCCCCTTGAATGCGAAGGAGAGCAGCGGATGGATCATCGTGTTGAACAGCACCACCGGCTGCTGCTGATTCTCGTAGTGCAGTCCGTTCGGGAAGCGGGGCAGATCGGGCAGCACCTGTTTGCCTGCCACGGCGGCTTTGGCATCCGCAATCCATTTTTCCATGTCGGCAATGGCCTTTTTATATGCGGCCTCGCTCTGCGGCGTGCCCGGGACATTGGCCAGAAGGGTGTTGTAGATGCTGCGGAGTTTCGGCTGGGTCGAGAAGCCGTAGGTGCTGGTCCACGGTTCGATCCGGGTTCCGCCCCAGTTCACCGAGATCAGACCGATCGGAACATTCAGAGCTTTGTTGAGATCCCGTCCGAAGAAGTAGGCCACGGCGGAGAAGTTTCCGGCGGTTCCGGGTGTGCAGACCTGCCAGCTTCTGCCGGGGAAATTATCCTGCGGTTTCATCCCTCCCCGGTAAAGATTCCCGTTGAAAAGACGGATGGCTGGATAGTTGGCCTGCTGTTTCTCCTGCTGGGCGTTATTGGTGTTGTTGAGACGCCATTCCATGTTGGACTGACCGGAGCAGATCCAGATGTCGCCGACAACAACATTCCGGAACGTCAGCTGATTGCGTCCTTTGATCGAAAGGGTATCGCCTTTTGCATCGGCCTTCATCGGATCCAGGGTGACCATCCAGCGGCCGTCTTTCGCGGTGGTTTTCCGGGTCTGCCCCTTGAAGTTCACCGAGACCTCTTCTCCGTCATCCGCCCAGCCCCAGACATTGGCCTTCGAATCGCGCTGAAGGATCATGTTGTTGCTGAAGAGATTCGGCATCTTTACGTTGGCGCCTGCCTGGATGCCGGTCAATGCGGCAACCGAGACAAGCAGAAAATTGGACCATTTCATACAGCTTCTCCTCTTTTGTTGACCTGTTTGCGGTGTGGTTGGAAGAGTATAACACTGCAAATTGGATTTGTCCAGAGCTTTTTTCCATTTTTCTGATTCTTTCTGTGGAAAACGGTCGACTTCTTCCGCTTTTTCTCCGGATTGCGGCGATTCGTTCATATTGTGAGTAAAAGGGAAATATTCCGAAAAAAATCCTTTTCCGCTTTCGCAAAATGCCTCATTCGATGGTATAGTTCCTTATCGCCAATGTGCAAAACAATCAACGGGAGTTGTATCGAATGAACAGCATTTTTTACATTGTGGCCTGCGCCGCCGCTCTGGATGGGGGGATCTACCGCTATCAGATGATGGAGGACGGCTCCGTCCGGCAGCTCGGCTTCAACCAGCTGGACAACGCCAACTGGATTTCGTTTTCGCCGGATCGCCGGTTCCTGTATTCCACCTGCACGGTCGGAGACTCCTCCGGTGTGGCGGCCTACAAGGTCGGGGCGGACGGAGCGCTGACGGAGCTGAACCGGATGTCCGCGGCCGGAAAGGCCGGTTGCTATGTGATCACGGATCCGTCCGGAAAGTTTCTGTTCTGCGCGAACTACTCTTCCGGTTCGGTCTCCGTGTTTGCGCTGAACGAAGACGGCAGCATCCGGGAACGCCTGCGCAACATCCAGCACACAGGAAAAGGTCCGAATCAGCCGAGACAGGACGGACCGCATACCCATTTCACCAACATCACACCGGACGGGAAATATCTGATCGTGATTGATCTCGGCATCGACGCGGTCCGTCTCTACCCGTTTGATCCGGTCAAGGGAATCGACGAGGAGAAGGCGTATACCTTCCATGTGGAACCCGCCGGTTCCGGTCCGCGGCATCTGGTGTTCGACAAGTCGGGAAAGATCGCCTATCTCCTGAACGAACTGGGCAACACGGTGATCTCTCTGGCCTATGCGGACGGCCGGTTTGAGAAGCTCGAGGAGCTTTCCACGATTCCCGCCGCATTCCACGGCGCCACGAAAGCGGCGGCGGTGCGTCTTTCGGAGGATGAGAAATTCCTTTTTGCCTCCAATCGCGGCTATGACTCCATCGCCGTGTTCCGTCTGGACGGAAAGGGCGGCATGCGCTTCCACGATCTTCTGCTCTGCGGAGGCAGCAGTCCGCGCGACATCAACTTCCTGCCCGGCATGCGGAAATTCGCTTCCGCCAACGAGTTCTCCGATACGGTCTTCTTCTTCGACTACGATCCGGAGACCGGAAAGCTCACGCCGGACGGCCAGGTCCTGACGCATAAGCGTCCACTCGCTATCTACTGGGAAAAATAATCCGGTTTTTCCGGAGCGGGAGTGCCAGGATTCGGACAACGATCCTGCTCTCTTCCGTTCCAGCCGGAACAGCAGGGAGCCGACCGTTGAAACATTCGCCGGATTATGATTTCAGAGTGGATCTGCACGGAAAGACCGTGGATGAGGCCATGGCGCTTCTGCGTCCTCTGTTCGGGCGGTATGCCGGAACGGGCAGGAGCGTTCTTGTAATCCATGGGAACGGAAGCGGGATCCTGCGCTCCCGGATTCGCGGAGCCCTGGCGAGCGGCCGACTTCCCTGCCGGATCTATTTTCCCGGAGAAGATATCGGCGTTCCGGGAGCCGACGGCGTGACGGTTGTCCATCTGTGAATCCGAAATGAAGAAGATCAGACAGTACAAGGCGGAACATTTTTTCAGTCCGGACTTCCCGTTTACGATCCTTCATCGGATCAATCGCGCGGAGGAGTTCAACCTTTCCCACCGGTATCTTCGGGAGTTCTGGAAACTGGTCTACATTCTGGAGGGGGAAGGGGAGTTTGTTGTTCAGGAGAGGGCGTATCCGATTCATCCGAACTCTTTTTTCCTTGTGCGTCCGGATTCTCTGACGACGTATGATATCCGGACCGGCTCGCTGGAGTTGTACAATATTATTTTCTCCTATTCGCTGATTGCGCGGGAACTGGAGAGCCTGAAGGACGATTTTCATATTTTTTCAGTTTTTTCCGAGGATGGCGCCGTTTCGGACGAATCTCTCTATATTCAGCAGGCGGATGCCCGGATGGCGCGTCTGGTCCGGACGATGATGCGGGAGTTTGAGGAGAAGGCGGTCAACTACCGCTCCTGCCTGAAATGGAATCTTCTGGAGCTTCTGATTCTGATGCTCCGGAACAGCGAGCGGCAGGTCCGTCACGGCGGCAAGGAGAGAATCGTGGAATACATCAACTACATGATTTCACGGAACTTCTCGGAGGAGATCCGGCTGGCGACATTGGCGGAACGGGTCGGTCTGACGAAGAATCACCTGTGCTCGCTTTATCGAGCGCAGACGGGCAGTTCGATCATGGCGGTCCGGAAGCGGAAACGTCTGGAGTTTGCCGCGGCGGAGTTGAGAAGCACTTCTCAGAGCATTGCGGAGATCTGCTATCGAAGCGGGTTCAATGATCTGAGTTATTTTTACCGGGCGTTTGAATCGCAGTTCGGCGTTGTCCCTGGGGAGTATCGAACGAAAGACCGGCAATGAGTCTCGGAAAATGGAAGATTTCTTTTGGAAAAGTCTCTTTCCGGACTTGACAAACCGCCGGAAGAATGGTATAGTAAGGACATGTTCGCAGAATGCGAGCTCTTGTTGCGGGGTAGAGCAGTGGTAGCTTGTCAGGCTCATAACCTGAAGGTCGATGGTTCAATTCCATCCCCCGCTACCAATTACACATTCAGCCGTCCGTGTGACGGCTTTTTTATTGTTTGATCTTCCTTTTTCAACTGATTTGATGTTTCAAGTCTGAGCGGTGCAGGTGTTTCCTGTTTTCAGGGGAACGGTGCGGAAGAATTGGAGAAAAGAACTGCCGAAGCCGGATCGGGAGATTTCTTTTTCCGGAAAGAGTGATAAATTACTTCCCGGAATTCAGAAAAGAGAAAGGAAGGCGATCAAATGAAAATAAGGCTCCTGAAAATTGTTCTTGGGGGTGCACTTCTCTGTTTCTTCGGGTGTTCCTGCGGATTGAAACGGGAGTCCACGATGTCGGAAGAGTATCTGGATACAATCCGGAATCTTCACGGGAAGAAGGAGGCTGCCGGACTGGGGCTTTTCCATTGGACGAAGGAAGAGGAGTGCAGAATTCTGTACATTTCGGATCATCTGGTCAGTTTTCAGATCGTGAAGAGTGTTTACACGGGAGGCGCTCACGGAATGACATATACCCGGGTCGGGACCTTTCAGGATGGCGTCCTTCTCAAACTTGCCGATCTGCCGGACCGCAAAAAAGTGGAACGTCTCTGGCAGGAGGCGGTTGCCCGCCATTTCAAGGCGAAGAGTTTTGAAGAGCATCTCCGGAGAAGTTCCGTTTTCAAACCGTATATGACCGAAAATTTTTATCTGGACGACCGGGGAATTCATTTTATTTACGACCCGTATGAAATCGACTGCTACGCAGCCGGGACCATCGATATTTTCGTTCCCTGGAATTCAGAAGGGATCTTCTGAATTCGTGACAAGACCTTTTCCCCCGTGAGACATGAGGGGGATCGGAGATGTTTTGTCGCACATTTGATTTGCGGTTTTTTGCAGAAGAATTTTGACTTTCAGGGTTGTTTTTTTCTCTTTTTTGTTTTATAATGTAAGAGTAAAGAGGAAACAGTATATTTTTGAAAGACAATCAGGAAAGGGAAAAAAATGAAGAAAAGTTTTACTCTCATAGAACTTCTTGTTGTGATTGCAATCATTGCCATTCTTTCCGGACTCCTTCTCCCGGCGCTGAACAGGGCACGGGAATCTGCGGGTGGAGTTCTCTGCACCAGCAATCTGAAAAACTTCGGAACGGCGATGCTGTTTTATACCGATCAATCGGACAGCGTTTTCCCGCACTACAATGAAAGCTATTCCGCGATGTGGTATATTAATTCGCAGGGAATCTGGGATGGATATTTCCGCAATCTGCACCAGAAGCAGGATGCTCCGGTCGGAATGGGATTTGTTCCATCGTCCGTTCTCTGCCCGAAAGTCAGCGGGTATGCCAACAAGGAGGTATACAATGGGACGGACAACCGTTACAAAGGATGGGTCCGGCCCAGTTTTTACGGGATCAATACCAATGTGTACGACTCTTCCGCAGAATGGCGCTGTCATGTGCTCAACAAAGTCAAAACGCCGTCTTCCAAACTGCTCCAGGTGGAGACCAACGATCCGACCGCCGCGGAAAATAAAAATTACGGAAGCTGGGGAATTTACCGTGCGCAGGCCGACATTTCAAGCAGCAACCGTGTTGCATACGCGCATAACAGCCGGGCCAATGTCCTGTATTTCGATTTGCATATCCAGGCACAGAACTACCCGATCCTGTATAATCAATACAATACGGGGAAAAACTGGGAGCCGTATCGGTAAATTTCGTCCGGGCGCGGACGGCGAAGTGGAGCTGGACGGATTTTCGCTCCCGAAGCGAGGTCCGGTTTCTGCTGTATATTCGGAGAAAACTCTTGATCTCACTGAAACGAAAGAAAGGTTTTTATCGTGAAATTAATGAAACAGTTCTGGTTTTGGATGGCGGGAATGCTCCCGCTGATTGTTTCGGGCTTGGAGCCGTTCTGCACATTCTCATTTGATGATTCGCTTTCCGGATTCGGCCCGAAGGGCGCTTTTCTTACCCAGGCGGTTTCTCCCGGGAAGATCGAATTCGTAGAGGGAATCTCCGGAAAAGCGCTGGATGTGAGACGTTTTGCGTATGACCAGGTCGGTTCCCTTCAGGTGAAAGAACTGCCTCCGGTGGAGTGCCGGGAAGGGACGGTCTCCTTCTTTTTCCGGCCGAACTGGAATGGAAAGGATTCCGGAAGCCGATGGATCTTTCGGGGTGGTGTCTGGAAATCGCCGTTCTACTGTCATTTTCTGAAACCTTCTCCGGGAAAGTTCGAATTGAGCGTCTGCGCGCCCAAACAGCTCCAGCTGATTGTGGAGAATCCTCTGACCGCAGGGAAATGGGTGCATCTTGCATTCTCCTGGAATCTGGCGAAAGGGGAGATCGCCATTTATATCAATGGAAAGGAGGCGGGGAGAAAAGTCTTTGAGGAAAAGAGGAATCCTGAATACAGCTTCAAAACCTCCTGGAGCGCATGGCTTGGAAAGGGGGGATCCGACCGCTTCACCGCAGAGGTGGCGGAAGGCGCTTTCGACAACCTGAAATTCTTTGACAGACAACTCTCCGGACAGGAGATCCTTTCCGAATATCTCGGAGGGAACTCGGCAAGGATGCAGAATTTGCCGCTGAACCCGGTTCGCCGGAACGGAATGGATTTTGAAGTGCGTTTCCGGGCTGACGTGGCCAGTTTCCCGTTTGCCCAGCCGCTGATGGAGTTTGGATGCGGAACGGCCGGACTGACTCTTTCCACGCAGGGAATTTCGGGGAAGTTGATGGTCGGCGGAAAGAATTCCGTGTGCGAATCGCCGTATGAGATCAATTTGACCCGTCCGCTGAAAATTTCCGTTCGTCCCCGTGGAAAGATGGCGGAGATCTGGTTCGACGATGCCTTTCAGGGAAAAGTGAATCTGCCGGATGGATGGACAAATCTGGATTCCATTCGCGGGATCCGCGGAATGGAGCTTCTGGCGCCGGAACCCTCCGGTGCGGAAATGGCTTCTCTCCGGAAAAAAGCCTCGGGGAAACTCGAACAGCAGCTGTGGAGTCTTTCCGATGCGGAACGGGAGGAGCATGCGGGGATCCGCCGTACGGTCTCCTTGAACGGATACTGGAGGATTTCTTCCGATGCGCGGTACTCCTATGCTCCGCTTCCCGGAAAGAAAATCCGGTATGGACGCGTCCCGGGAAGCTTCCGTTCGGAGTTTTTCAAGCAGTACGAGGAGAAGAACGGAACTCTTTCCCCTGTCGTTCAGGAAAGCCGGAGCACGTCCGCGGACTGGTACTGCCGAACCTTCTCCGTGCCGGAGGAGTGGAGCGGAAAACGGATCTTTTTGAACTTCGAGAAGCTCAATGCCGATTACGGACGCGTTTACATCAACGGAAAGCTGGTTCACGCATTTCATCAGACGGCCAGGAATTTCTGCACAACACCGAATTCCGTCCGGATTGATGTGACAAGGTTTTTGGAAAAGGAAAATGTTCTTTCCGTCTTTCTGAACCGGACCATCCGCTACTTCTGGTACAAGAATCTGCCGGACATGCTGGATTCCAAAACGATCACGATCGGCGATGTCCGCCTGGAATCCGGTCCGTCGCCGCTGTTTCTCCGGAGCGCGATTGCGTTTCCGTCATTCCGGAGGAAAACGCTGGAAATGCGCGCAACTGTTTCCAATCCGGAGCGCAGAACCGGAACGGGGAAACTCCTGTTCCGGTACACCAGAGCGGATGACCGGCAGGTCTTCGAACAGGAATTCAAGCTGACCGGAGAACCGGAACAGCGGATCATTTTCACCCGTCCCTGGAAAAATCCGGTTCTCTGGAACTGCGAGACGCCGAATCTGTACTGCCAGAGCGTCGAACTTTCCGTCAACGGGAAACCGGCCGATGCGCTTCCCCCTGTCGATTTCGGATTCCGGGAGGCATGGGTCGAAAACGGAGAATTCCGGCTCAATGGACTGAAAACCCGTCTGCGCATGAACACCAATCCCACTCTGGAATTGTACAACCTGTATCATGCCAATCCGCGAGCGATCGCACAGGTGGTCGACATGTACAAGCGGATGAATTATGATACTATTCGCTATAATCCGTATCTTCTCATGCAGAAAAATGTCGGCGAAATCTATGTTGACGCCTATCTGCGCGAGTGCGGGCGCCGGGGTCTCTACAACCTCTTCCCCATGCCCTCCTACGAAGGAGAGGACAAAGCGGAATACCGGAAGGAAGTGGAGCGCTTTCTCGAATATTACGGACGCTTCCCGAGTATCCTCATGTGGTATACGGATTTCAATACCTGCAGTTATCCGGCCTGTCAGGATCCCTACTATCTGAACAATACCGCATACGTGCCGGGCAGCCACATCCTCAAAGCCCGGAAACTGGCGGCTTTCGCGGATTCGACAATGCGTTCCATGGATCCGAGCCGGGAGTGTTTTCAGCATGCCGGCGGCAATTTCGGGAAAATCTTCGGATCCATGAACTATCAGTCGTTCGGCGTTCCGCTGCAGGAGCAGGAGGACTGGCCGAAGATCTGGTCGGCAAACCATACGCAGCCGCTGATGGTCGTGGAGGCCGGATTCCCGTATGCGCCCCAGTTCTTCTATTTCGACGGGCCGAAAGGGCACTGGCTGATCGCGGAACATGCGGCGCGCTACTTCGGAGACTCGGTTTTCCGGGACGAGAAGATCCCGGCGCAGTTCGGAACGGAATTGAGTTCCTCCTTTTCTCCGGACGCTCCGCGGCCGGTCAACTACTTCAGACTTTCGGGAGAGATGTACAAACGCGTTGTCCGCGCCTGGCGGGGATACGATGTCTCCGCGATCGGGGATTTCTCCACGCTGCGGGAGGCGTTCCGCAACTGGGCTCCCGCTCCCCGCTTCTACATGTTCTGGGGATTGGACAATGAGGTGAAAAAAACCGGAGCCCGACCGGACGCCTGGATGCATTATCCTCCAATGACCGATGGAACGGAAATTGAGGAGCATGGATACCGGATCCGCCGGGAATTTGCTCCGCTCCGAGTTTTCCTTGCCGGGAAAACGGAGGATTTCACCAACAAGGACCATGCGTTTTACTCCCGGGAAAAATTCGAGAAAAGCGTGGTGGTCGTCAATGACAAAACCTCGGATCAGAGTTTGCGGATGTGCTGGAAGTTTGTCGCGGATGGCGAGGTGGTCGATCGCGGTGAATTTTCCGCCACCGCCCGGCCGGGAGAGATCCTGAAACTGCCAATCCGTCTTCAGGCGCCCGAGGTCGCCCGGCGCACCGATGCGAAACTTTTCCTCAGCGTTTACCAGGGGGTGGAGGCTTTCGATACCGATGAATTCGCCATCCAGATTTTCCCGAAAAGAAAGAAGCCCGATTTCCGTACGATGGAGACCGCCGGACTGTACGACCCGGTCGGAAAGACCGAAGCCCTCCTGAAAGCCGCCGGATTTCCATACCGCAAAATTGAAAAGAAGGATGAGACCCGGAATTTCCGCCTTCTGATCATTGGACAGAATGCGCTCGGAGAGCATGTCCCGGATTTCCTGAAGGAACAGGAGCAGAATGGAGAGTTCCACCTGGGACGGAAAATCCTGATTTTTGAACAGAAGTCGTGCAATCTCGGCAATCTGGTATTCGAGTCGCCGAGTTTGCGGGATGCGTTCATCCGCATTCCGGAGAGCGTTTATGTGCGGGGACTGAAGAATGAGGATTTCTCCCACTGGCGCGGAGCGTCGGATACCGTTCCGGAAAAGATCATCAGCGATCCGGATACGCCGTTCCATTATCCGCGTTCCAAATGGAAGATCGGCAACAGCGGAATGGTGGCTGGAAACGTCATCCGGAAGCCTTCCTATGGGCGTTTCCGGAGTATTGTGGACTGTGGATTCAATTTGATGTTCTCCGCTCTGATGGATGTCCGGCAGAAGCATGGATATATTCTGTTCTGTCAGCTGGATGTGACGTCGCGCTACGGACGGGATCCGGTCGCAACGATTCTGGTGGACAACATGCTCCGGGAGATGGGCCGTCCGAATCTCCCGCTCAATCCGAAGCGCGTGGTGCACTATTTCGGGGATGACAGGGGATACCGGATGCTCCGGCGCTGGAATCTGGAGTGCATCCGCCATGACGGTTCGAAAGAGAAGATCGGAAATTTGAAGCAGACCGTCATTCTCGGGGCAAATCCGGTCCGGCCGGAGGCCCGGGAAGCATTGCGGCGGGAGCTGGGGGAGCTGCTGCGGAAAAAAGCCCGTTCGCTGATTCTCTGTCTGCCGGGTGCCCCGCTGGATCTGCTGCCGGTCCGGATGCGGAATGTCCCGAAACCGGTTTTTCGCGCCGAACTGCCTGAAAACGATCCGATGTTTCGGGGAATCGCGGAGGCGGATCTCTATTTCCGCGGAGAGAAAACGATGAACGTGGTGGAGTCTCCGCACCCGCTGGTTCAGACAAATCCGGCCATTTTTGCCCGTTATGACACGCAGCAGGGCGGAGCGATCGTGGTGATGAACCTCTCGCCGGATGATTTTGACGATTCTTTCTGGAACAAGGAGAAAGTCACTCGCGTCTGGAGCACTCTGTTTGCCAACATGGGACTCCCGATCGGAGGAGAACAGCGTTTCTTCACAAACCGCCGGATGCGCCACAATACGATCCTTCCCTCTCTGGATGAGATCGTTTTGCAGGCGGCTGAACTGAAGCTGGACTGGAAAAACAGCGGAATCTCATCTGCTTCATCCGGAGGGTTCCAGCCCTATCAACTGGGAACTTCCTGGGAAAAACAGGGATTTACCCAGGCCAATCCGAAGGATGTCCATTCACCGGCGACAGCAAAAAAACAGCACCTTCCGTATGACGGTTTCGCCTGGATCCGCGTGAAATTCACCATTCCCGAATCGTGGAAATCGACCTCGATCCGACTGGTCGGCGGTCCGATCGACGATGCGGATGAGTGCTGGCTGAACGGAACGAAAATCGGAGAAACCTCTCTCCAAAAGTTTCCGGATGCCTATCGGCGGATCCGCAATTACCGGATTCCGGAATCCTGTGTCCGTTTCGGAGAAGAGAACACCCTGCTGATCCGGGTCTTCGACCGTGCGGGAGAAGGCGGCGTGCTCGGTCCGCTCAAGCTCGTTTCTGAAACGCCGGCGGCCGGGCCGGATCCCTCTCCGTATGTTGAAAAACTCAATTTCTACGATGTGGATGCGTTCCACAACTGGTAAGAAATACCCGTTCCAGAAACGATTGGAACCCGATAAAATGAGGAAAAGATGAAAATAAAAACAAGTTTGACCGATTTCGAAGTGGAGGGCCTTGAAAACTCTTCCTGGGAGTTTCATGGGAATCTGATTCCGGTGGAAGCGAATGTCTGGCAATTTGATTTTTCGCTTGTTTCCGGAGAAGCCGCCCGGTATCCGAAGCTGACAATTTCCTGGGAGTTTCCGCTCCTGGACACGGTGAACTGCTGGAGTTCCCAGCACTCCGGTTCCTCGGATCTGCCGCCGGACTGGGGATGGAAACGCTCCTTTTCCATAGCAAATCATATTCCGGAACTGGTGTTTCACAACCGGGAAGGAATGTGCACGGCGTCCGCGGCGTTTTCCGATGCTCTCCGGACGGTGGAATTCAGTGCGGGAGTTCATGAATCCACCTGTGCGCTGCGTTTTACGCTCGCTCTCTTCCGGAGGGAGGAGGCGCCCGGAAAGGAGTACGCCGCGTCGGTGCGGTTCAATATGAACCGGATCTTTTATGCGGAGATTGTCCGGAAGTTTACCGCGTGGTATGAGACCTTTCCACAGTATCGTCCGCTTCCCGTTCCGGAAACGGCGTATGATCCGCTGTATTCCACATGGTATTGCTGTCATCATGATGTGCACGGGGACGAGATCGAACGAGAATGCCATTTCGCAGCAGCCTGCGGAATGAAAACCATTATTGTGGATTCCGGATGGGAAAATGATGACAACTCTCTGGGGCCGGGCGCATGCGGGACCTGGCGTCCGTCCGTTCGACGGTTCCCGGATTTTGCCGCTCACGTGAAACGGGTTCAGGCGCTCGGGTTCCGATATCTGGTCTGGTTTGCGGTTCCGTATATTGGAAAACGATCGGAGAATTTCAAACGTTTTCAGGGCCGCTATCTGCGGGAAACGTTCGACGCCGGAATTCTGGATCCCAGATTTGCGAATGTCAGGGAGTTCCTGATTTCCGCCTGCCGGGCCCTGATGTCCGACTATTCTCTGGACGGCTTGAAGCTGGACTTCATCGACCTGTTCACCTCGGGAAGCGATGATCCGGCTTTGTCGGAGGGGATGGGGGAACGGGATATGATCTCCATCCCGGACGCGGTCGACCGCCTGATGACCGAGATTTGTCATGCGATCCGGAACGTGCGCCCGGATGCGCTGATTGAATTCCGTCAACCTTACAGCGGTCCGGCCATCCGGAAATATGGAAACATGCTGCGTGCGACGGATTGTCCGGCGGATCCCGGAGCCAACCGGAGAAATACGATCAAACTGCGTCTGGCTTCCGGAAAAACCGCGGTTCATTCCGACATGCTGGAATGGAGACGTGATTATGATGTGATTCCTGCGGCACTCCAGCTTCTGAGCGTGCTGTTCAGCGTTCCGCAGATCTCGGTCAACTTCGCCGAGCTGCCGGACGATCATCGGAGAATGCTGCGCTTCCTGCTGAGCTTTTTCATCGCCCATCGCGATCTTCTCCTGAAGACCGATTTGAACCCGCGCTATCCGGATTACAATTATCCGGTTGTGTATGCCGTTGGAAAAACGGAGCGGATTGCCGCAGTGTACTGCGGAGGGGTGTGCGCGGAATTCGGATCGGAGGCGTATGAGGGAGTTACCTATCTGGTCAATGCAACGGCGCGGGAGGGGATTCTGCTGGATTTTGTGCGCCCGAAAGGAGGGGCCCGTGCGATCCTGAGAAATTGTCTGGGCGAGAGAATTCCTGTGGAGCTTCCTCCGGACGGCTTATCGCGTGTCCCGATGCCGCCGGCTTCCATTCTGGAGATTTCTCCGGCAGAAAGACCGGAATCCCGGGAGTAATCCTGCATTCCGGCAGAGCGGAAGCAAAAGCCCTCCTTCCCGACGCTGCGGGAAAACACATTGCCGCAGTGTCGTCTGCTCTGTCGGTATTCCTGCCGGAAATTTATTCTTTCGCGGAACGTTGTGTCAAAGAAGAGTTCTCCCGGAAGGAACATGCCAGCATGCGCCGTGTGGACGGTTTCCAAAGTGTTTTCCGCGGATTGGATAAAATCAAAATAAAATGGAAATCCATTGCAAAGACAGCTTTCAGGACTTATTGTACCGTCAAAAAGACAAAAGGAGCTGTTTATGAAATTCTGCTGTCCACACTGTTATCAGAAATATGAGATTTCAGAAGAATATCCGAAAGGTGAAGTGGAGTGCGGTGTCTGCGGCAATCGTTTTCTGCTGCCCTCCGGACCGGGAGAAAAGAGCAATGGTGCTTCGGGAAGCGCTGCGCATCCCAGGAGAATGGAGAGGGTTCTTTTTCTCTGGAGGTGTTTCTGCGATCTTTTCCGCGTCGGGAAACTTCGTGCGGAGCTGGAGAGCCGGAGTCAGATCATTCATGAGCTCGGTCTTGCGGATATTTTCGAGAAAAAACAGGCCGAACAGCGTCTTGATTCCGAATTGACCCGGAAACGCTGCGATCTCCGGAGCGTGGAAAGTCAAATCGAAGACGGGAAGAGCCGCATAAAGGCTCTGGAACAGAAAATCCGGGATTTTCAGCCACTTCTTTCCGTGGATGACCAGATCGCACAGAAGGAAAAACAGCTTGAAGAATTGAAAAAGCATCTTGTCGAAACCGATGATGAAGTTCTGATGCAGTCCTTCGGGCTGTATCGGCCTTCTTATGATTTTGCTTCTTCCAATCAATATAAGGAGCGCCTTCTCCGGATTCGTGAACGACAGAAGGAGATGATCCGTTCCGGTCTTGCCGTTACCGGAAACCTGAACTGGACGGTGAACGGGAATGCCTCTCAGGGCCGGAAAATGGTGGCGGATATGCAGAAACTTCTTCTCCGCGCGTTCAATGGCGAATGTGAAGAGATCACCGACCGGGTGACCTATGCAAACTTCGATGCGTCATTGAAACGGATCATGAATTCGTTTGAGGCCATTTCAAAACTTGGAAGGATTATGAATGTCGCAATATCTGATCCGTATTGCAGTTTGAAAAAAGAAGAGCTCCGTCTGGCCTTTGAATACCGCCAGAAAAAGCAGGAGGAGAAAGAACGGCAGAAGGAACTGCGCGCACAGATGCGGGAGGAGGCTCGTCTGCAGCGGGAACTGGAGGAAGCCAGAAAAAAAACCGAGAAGGAACAAGCTCATTATCGCAACGCTCTGCAGAGACTGGAGGAACAGAAGAAACAGGCTTTTGCTGAAGCAGATGCTGCGGAAGCG
>ERZ824600.754-NODE-754-length-46300-cov-41.217105_pt1 | contig 46300 bp, 32 predicted proteins | sample MGYA00519933_ERZ824600 | MGnify/ENA primary metagenome ERZ824600 (study PRJEB31778, sample SAMEA3449178) | human gut metagenome | biome: human gut; feature: human-associated habitat; material: faeces | place: United Kingdom | collected 2010/2012 ... | reverse complement strand
AAGCTGCTCCGCAATTGATTTTCTTTTGCTTCTTTTCTTCTAAAAAGAAAAGAAGACGTTCGTCTGAGGGGCTGCGCTTCCCGCGCAAGCTGACCGTGTTTTCTTTCTAGAAAGAAAAGGAAGGGGGCGTTTCGAGAAGAAAAAGCACGAAAAACTTCTTGTTCACAAATTTTTTACGATTTAATTTGTCACTTTTCCTTCACATAAATCGTTTATATTGTGGAAGGGAAAAGACGGAAAAACAAGATATGGGTCGTCCCCGTGAAGTTCACGGTTTTGCCCCGTTTCAGCCGCTATTTTCCACTTCCCAACGGGCATAATTATGTTACAATAAGACCGACGGGTGGGGTAGCATCGCCCGTCACGATACAAGGAGGGTTTTCTATGAAACGTACCTTAGCGGCGATCATGGCGCTCGTCATGGCGCTCACGCTTCTCCCCGCGGCCGCACTTGCAGAGGGAGATCTTGCGACCCCGGCTGGGCTTGCATGGGATACCGACGGCACGACCGCGACGTGGAAAGCGGTCGAGAACGCCCAGGGCTACTATGTAGCGCTGTATTCGGGCGAGCACAGCGATACCTGCGGCGACAAGAACAAGATTGTGTCGCAGCAGACCACGGACACAAAGTATAATTTTGCAGAGGAACTGAAAGCCGCAGGCGCAGGCGATTACCATTTCCATGTGGTCGCCACGGCGAGCGGCATGGACAACAGCGGCAAAGCGTTCAGCGACAAGATTGCGTATGCGCCGGTCGTCGCCGTGACAGGCGTGACCGTGCAGCCCGCGACGGCGACGATCGAAACCGGCAAGAGCCTGATGCTCACCGCGACGGTGGAGCCGGCGAACGCCACGAACCACACGGTCGTCTGGAGCTCGGACCATACCGACGTCGCGACCGTTAATGAAAACGGCGTCGTGACCGCCGTTGCAGCGGGCAAGGCTACCATTACCGTAAAGACGCAGGACGGCGAAAAGACCGCGACCGCGGCCGTGACCGTCAAAACGCCCGCGTCGGTTTCCGGCGTTGTGATCAACAGCGGCGCAACGACCGTCTATGCGGGCGAGAGCGTGAAGTGGACCGCGGGCGTGAGCCCGAGCGACGCGCCGCAGGGCGTTACGTGGTCCTCGAGCAATCCCTCCATCGCCACGGTCAGCGGCGAGGGCCTCATCACCGGCGTCAAGGCCGGCAAGGCAACGATCATCGCGACTTCCGAAAGCGACAGTACCAAGAGCGCGAGCCGCGAGATCACCGTCAAGGCGGAGCGCACGCTGTCCTCCATCACCATCACCACCCCGCCGAACAAGACGAGCTACAACGCCGCTGATGGCGATGTGTTCGATCCCACCGGCATTGCGGTGCGCGCGACCTTCTCCGATAAATCGACCGCAACGATCGATGCTTCCGGACTGCGCTTCCTGACGGCGAAGAACGAGGACGCGACCAAGACCGCGCTGACCGTCTCCGATAAGGCGATCACGGTCTCCTATACCTTCGGCAGCGTCGCAAAGAGCGCGCAGCAGGCCATCACCGTTTCCGACGGCAAGCTGCTCACGGGCGTCAAGCTCGATAAGACCAGCGAGAAGCTTCCGCTCGGCGGCACGCTCCAGCTCAACGCAACGCTTGAGCCTGCGACCGCTTCCGACCCGACGCCCACGCTCGCATGGTCCAGCTCCAATACCGCCATCGCGACCGTCTCCAGCACGGGCCTTGTGACCCCGAAGGCGATCGGCACGGCGAAGATCACCGTCACCGCGACGCAGGTGCGCGGCGGCCAGACGATCACCAAGACCGCGACCTGCACGCTGAACGTGACGGCAAAGGGCGTGTCGAGCATCTCCGTGCAGAAGCAGCCGAACCGCACGACCTATCGCATCGGCGAGAAGTTCGATCCGACCGGCATGGAGCTGCTCGTCAGCTATAGCGACGGCACGACCGCGGTGATCCCGGGCAGCCAGGCAAGCTATTCCGCGACCGCGTTCAACGCAACGGGCAGCGTGAACTTCCCCATCACCTATGGCGGACATAGCACGAGCGTGCCGCTGAACGTTGTCGATGGCAAGCTTGAGAGCATCTCCGTCAAGGACCTGCCGCGCATCACCTACGGAATCGGCGAGAGCTTTGACAAGACCGGCCTCACCGTGACCGCGAACTTCGAGGGCGGCGCATCCACCACGATTCAGGCGGCCAACCTCACCTGCGCCTACACCGCGTTCACAAGCGCAGGCACGAAGTCCGTCACCATTTCGTACTCGACCGGCGGCGTGACCAAGTCCACCACGCTGAACGTGACCGTTACCGCGTCGAAGCTCAAGAGCATCGCCATCCAGTCGCTTCCGGACAAGACGGAGTACTACATTGGCGAATACTTCAATAAGAACGGTCTTTCCGTGACCGCAGAGCTGGAGGACGGCACGACGTATGTCGTTCCCGCGTCCAAGCTGAGCTTTGCGCCCACCTCGGCCTTCACAAGCGCAGGCACGAAGTCCGTTGCGATTTCCTATGCGGCAAACGGCGTGACCAAGACCGCGAACCTGAACGTGACCGTCTACAATGCGAAGCTGACCGCGCTCAAGATCCTCACCGAGCCGGCCAAGACGGAGTATAAGCTTGGCGATACGCTGAACAAGACCGGCCTGACAGCACGCGCGACCTTCTCCAACGGCACGACGCGCGATCTTGTGGCGACGGAGCTTGCCTGTACGCCGACGAGCCTGACGACCGCGGGAATCCGCACGATCACCGTATCCTACACGCTGAACGGGGTGAAGGTTGCCGATACCTTTGTGGTCAACGTTTCGAGCGAGTCCTCGAGCGCAAGCGGTACTGCGACGATTGTGAACTGCAACAAGTGGGTCAACGTCCGCAGCGGCCCCTCCACGGGCTATGCGAAGATCGGCACGGCGGCCAAGGGCAAGCAGTACAAGATCCTCGGCATCTCGGGCAACTGGTACAAGGTGCAGTACGGCAGCAAGGAGGGCTGGATCTACAACGCATACGTGTCCACGACAGGCGGCTCCGGCACTGCGACGACAGGCGTCGGCACGATCGTGAACTGCAATAGCTGGGTCAACGTCCGCAAAGGCCCCTCCACGGGTCATGCGAAGATCGGCACGGCGGCCAAGGGCACGAAGTACGAGATTCTTGGCTACACGACCTCGTCCGCGGGCAATCGCTGGTACAAGATCCGCTACGGCAACCAGACGGCTTATGTATTCGGCAAGTACCTGTCCGTGTCCGAAGGCTCCGTGACGCCGAGCGTACCCGAGGGCTATGGCAAGATCTATAATTGCAACAGCTGGGTCAACGTCCGCAGCGGCCCCGGCACGAACTACAACAAGATCGGCAAGGCGCCGAAGAACAGCACCTATCAGATCCTCGGCAGCTCGGGCGACTGGTACAAGATCCGCTACGGCAACCAGACGGCTTATGTATTCGGCAAGTACCTGTCCGTGTCCGAAGGCTCCGTGACGCCGAGCGTACCCGAGGGCTATGGCAAGATCTATAATTGCAACAGCTGGGTCAACGTCCGCAGCGGCCCCGGCACGAACTACAACAAGATCGGCAAGGCGCCGAAGAACAGCACCTATCAGATCCTCGGCAGCTCGGGCGACTGGTACAAGATCCAGTACACCGAGAAGCAGATCGGGTGGGTACACGGACAGTATTTCTTCCATTCCTGAGGGATCGGGAATCGGTCGTAAATGAGTCTTCCCCCCATGTCCCCCGATGAAGCCCCCCGTCTTTGCCCCCGTCGAACGCTCGGCGGGGGCTTGGTTTTCGGGCCGCAGGAGGACGTTTTCTTTTTTTTAAAGGGGGACGTTTTCTTTTCTTCTAAAAAGGAGGACGTTTTCTTTTCTTGAAGAAAAGAAACAAAAGACACTGCGGGGCAGTTGATTTATCTGAGAAAAGATGCTTTCCCGCACGTCCTGCTTAGGACATAAAAACGGACGGTTCACATACGAACCGTCCGTTTTGCGGTGCAGGTTGGCGAAAGCAACAGGAGCGCAGAAAAGAAGCTCAGCCGCAGTCGATTTTCTTTTGCTTCTTTTCTTCTAAAAAGAAAAGAAGGGGGACGTTTTCTTTTCTTGAAGAAAAGAAACAAAAGACACTGCGGGACAGATGATTTATCTGAGAAAGGATGCTTTCCCGCACATTCTGCTTGGAGCATAAAAACGGACGGTTCACATACGAACCGTCCGTTTTGCGGTGCAGGTTGGCGAAAGCAACAGGAGCGCAGAAAAGAAGCTTAGCCGCAGTCGATTTTCTTTTGCTTCTTTTCTTCTAAAAAGAAAAGAAGACGTCCGTTTTGTGCAGCGCGTTGGCGAAAGCAACAAAAGAGCAGAAAGAAAGCTGCTCCGCAATTGACTTTCTTTTGCGTGGTCGGCTTGCACGGGAAAGCTGGCGCGCAGGCGCGGCGGACACGGGCAGAGACAAGGCGGAGGAGGGAGGCATACCCGCTGCGGTATTCCGACCGACGACAACGCAGGATGTGCCTGCGTCCGTCCGTCTGAGGGCCTGCGCTTCCCGCGCAAGCTGACCGGTTTTTCTTTCTAGAAAGAAAAGAAGACGTTCAGGCTTTTGTCACGCGCTCAATGGACGCGCCGATCCCCCGGAGCTTGCTGTCCAAGTACTCGTAGCCGCGGTCAATATACTCAATGTTGTGTACGTTTGTCGTGCCGTTTGCCATGAGCCCCGCAATGATGAGCGAGGCGCCCGCACGAAGATCGGACGCATAAATATCTGCGCCGTGCAGTTCCTTCACGCCCTTGACCCGCGCAAGACGGTTGTCCTTGACGCTGATGGATGCGCCCATGCGCCGAAGCTCGCGTACATGATTGAATCGATTCTCAAATATCGTCTCGTTGATCGTGGATTGGCCGGACGCCGTCGTAAGATACGCCATCATCGGCTGCTGCAAATCGGTCGGGAAGCCCGGATAAGCGAGCGTTTTGATGCTGACAGGCCGCGGCCTGCCGTTCATCACAACGCGCAAATAGAAATCACGTCCGTCGTCGCCCTCGATGACGCGCGTGCCGGTCTCCATGAGCTTTGCGGAAACGGCTTCCATATGCGTCGGGATTACGTTTTTGATGACCACGTCGCCCCGCGTTGCGGCGGCGGCGATCATGAACGTTCCCGTTTCGATCTGATCCGGAATCACGGCGTAGACACAGCCGTGCAGATTCTTTTTGCCGTTGATGCGGATCACGTCCGTGCCCGCGCCCTTGACGGATGCGCCCATCATGTTGAGAAAGTTCGCCACGTCCACAACGTGCGGTTCCTTGGCGACGTTGGTGAGCGTGGTCACGCCCTCTGCGCGAGCGGCCGCAAGCATGACGTTGATCGTCGCGCCGACGCTGACCATGTCGAAAAAGATCTCCGTGCCGACGAGCTTTTTGGCCCGCGCATGGAGGATGCTGCCGTCAATATGGATGTCTGCGCCGAGCGCCGCCATGCCCTTGATATGCTGGTCAATGGGGCGCGCGCCGATGACGCAGCCGCCGGGCAGCGCAAGATCGCATTCGCCGTAGCGCCCGAGCAGTGCGCCGAGCAGATAGTACGATGCGCGCATCTGCTGTACGGCCGGGGAAACGGCGCGTGTGCAGGTGATGCCTGTGGGGTCGATGCGCATGCAGTCGCCGTCCGTGAAGTCCACGGTTGCGCCAAGCTCCTGCAAAATGTGCTGAAGCGCGCTCACATCCTGAATATGCGGAAGGTTTTCGAGTACACAGCATTCACCCGCGAGCACTGCCGCGGGTATGATGGCGACGGACGCGTTTTTCGCGCCGCTGATAGTGACGGTCCCCTCGAGTCGGGCGCCGCCGTTGATGCTGTACCATTGTTTCTGCATACCTGATATTTTAACGAAAACGCGGCCCCGCGTCAAGTGCGGCGACCCTTGCGACCGGGGCGAAACGCACGCGGAACAGAATGTTTTTTATGCAAACTTACCATTTTTTTGCAGCGTACTCTGCGCAGCCGCTCAATCCACGGCTTCCGAGAGCACCTCGTCGATGGAGCGGCGAATGGTCAGATCCGCGCCCGTTTCGCGTCCGGTATCGGACAGGTTGATAACGACCACATGCCTGCCGCGGAAATAGTCGATGAGCGCGGCTGCAGGATACACCATGAGCGACGTTCCGCCGATGATGAGCAGGTCGGCACGGGAGATATGCGCGATTGCCGCGGAGAGCACGGTCTGGTCAAGTCCTTCGCCATAGAGCACGACGTCGGGCTTGATGACGCCGCCGCAGCCGCAGCGCGGGACGCCGTCCGGAGACGCGTCGAGCTTTTTCAGGAGCGCATCGAGCGAGTAGAACGCGCCGCAGTGCAGACAGCGGTTGCGGTATACGCTGCCGTGAAGCTCGAGCACGTTTCTGCTGCCGGCGCGCTGGTGCAGGTCGTCGATGTTTTGCGTGACGATCGCAGTCAGCTTGCCTTGCGGCTCCGGGCCGCGCGCGGCTTCGCCGCGGCCGGCCGCGCCCGCGGCACCCGCTTCCGCACTGGCTGGCTGCGCGGCCGGCGGGACGGCTGCGCCGTCCCGCGCGGCCCGGGCCTCCGCGGCAAGCGCCGCCATGTGCGCATCGTAAGCGTCGCCCCATTCGAGCTTTGCGAGCGCAGTGTGCGCCCGGTTCGGGAGCGCGTTCGGATAGAGCAGATACTTGCGGTAGTATCGGTAGAACGCAGCCGTATGCTTCAAAAAGAAGGAATGCGAGAGCAGCGTCTCCGGCGGATGGCCGAACTCCCGTATCGCGCGGTAGATGCCGTCCTCCGATCGGAAATCCGGGATACCGCTGGCGGTCGAAAGCCCCGCACCGCCAAGAAATGCGATCCGTTTCGCCTCTGCGATCATGCTGCGAAGCGCCTGAATGTCGTTGTCCATGCCGTATCGCCTCCTTGCAAATCCGTTTCGGGACAATTATACTATATCCATGAGTCAAATTCGATTGTACAATGCAAGAATTGCAGATTTTTCTGCGGAGACGCCCCGCTTGATCGAGGGCGAGCTTTGGACGCGCAACGAGCAGATCGCCTATGCGGGCGCGGCGCGCGAGGATGCGGGAACCATGCGGTTCGACCGTGAGATCGATTGCCGCGGCAACGTCCTGCTGCCGGGCTTTAAGAACGCGCACAGTCATGCGGCCATGGTGTTCCTGCGATCGCTTGCGGACGATCTGCCGCTGCAGCGCTGGTTGACCGAGCAGGTGTTCCCCTTTGAGGATCTGCTCACGCCGGATGATATTCGCGTGCTCGTGCGGCTCGGCTGCATGGAAATGCTCACAAGCGGCATCACCGCCATGTTCGATATGTACTTTTTCCGCGAAGCTGCGGCGGAAGCTGCGGTGGACGTCGGGATGCGCACGGTGTTCTGCAATGTCGGCGGTCCCGCGGAGAAAGCGGCGGCGGAGTACGAGCGGTTCAATCACTATCACCCGCTCATCAGCGACTGCATGGGAACGCACGCGGAGTATACGGCGACCGAGGAACAGCTCGACGCGCTCATCGGGCTCACGAACGAACTGAAAGCGCCGTTTTGCCTGCATCTGCACGAGACTGCGGCCGAGGTTGCGGGCTGTATCGAGCGTTATGGCGTGCGGCCCCTTGAACTGCTGGAACGGAAGGGCGCGTTCAATTACGGCGGAACGGGCTACCACCTTGTCCACCTGGACGAGCGCGATCTGGAGATCCTGAAAACGCATGGCATCCATGCGGTCACATGCCCGGGCAGCAATACCAAGCTTGCAAGCGGCATTGCACCCATCGAGGAGATGCAGGCGCGCGGCATTGAGATCGGCATCGGCACGGACGGCGCGGCAAGCAACAACTGCCTTGACATGTTCCGCGAGATGTTCCTCGTGACGGGGCTGCAAAAGCTGCGGCACGGCGCGGATGCGTGCGATGCGCTGTCCGTGCTGCGCATGGCGTGCGTGGGCGGCGCACATGCGATGTATCTGAATCACTGCGACGCGCTTGAAGCGGGCAAGCAGGCGGATCTTGTGATGATCGATCTGCACAGGCCGAACATGCAGCCGGAGAACCATATCTTGAAGAACATCGTATACAGCGGCAGCAAGGAGAACGTTGCGCTCACGATGGTGGCGGGCAAGGTATTGTATGAAAGAGGAATGTTCCTGACCGTCCCGGATCCCGAGCGCGTGTATCGGGACGCCGCGGCGGTCATCGCGCGGATGCGCGGCACGCTGGGCCGGTAAGAGGAACGCCTTCTTTTCTTCTAAAGGGGAACGATTATTTTCTTCTAGAGGGGAACGATTTCTTTTCTTGAAGAAAAGAAACAAAAGACACCGCGGGACAGATGATCAATCCGAGAAGAGATATTTTCCCGTACATTCTGCTTGGAACGGAAAAACGGACGGTTCACATACGAACCGTCCGTTTTGTGTTGCAGGTTGGCGGAAGCCGCAGGAGAACAGAGAAGCAGCTCTCCCGCACTTGATTTTCTTTTGCTTCTTTTCTTCTAAAAAGAAAAGAAGACGTCCGTCTGAGGGGCTGCGCTTCCCGCGCAAGCTGACCGTTTTTTCTTTCTAGAAAGAAAAGGGAGGACGAAGAAAAAGAAAAGAAAGGACGAATGCGCCGCAGTCAAAGCCGTGCCAACCGTTCCTTTTCCCTGCGGGATAGGCGCTTGATAAAGCGTTCGCGGCGCAGCGCTTCGGCGTGTCCGGCGCACTGCTCCGTGTAGATCGCCGCAACGGGGCGGCGGCTTCTTGTGTACTTTGCGCCGCGTCCCGCGTTGTGCGCGGCAAGGCGGCGTTCCACATCCGTTGTAATGCCCGTATAGAGCGTGTCGTCCGCACAGCGCAGAATATAGACAAACCAAGGCGCGGACTGTACCGGCGCGGCCGGTGCGGCGCGATCTGCCATATCGGACGGCTGTTGCATTCGGACGTCCTCCTTTGAAGATGAAAAACTGTATCGGGAAACGGCGCTCCCGACGGCTCCATTGTATCGCAGCGGCGGCGGATCTGCAAGAAGCGGCGGTTGACCGCAGGGCCGAAACCTGTTATCCTGAAAAAAACATGCTGTGGGAGGGAACCTGAAATGTTCTGTACAAATTGCGGCAAACAGGTCGCAGATACCGCGACGCAATGCCCTTACTGCAATGAACCGCTCGAGGCGAAAGCCGCACCCGCCGCGCCGGCTGCGCCGACCGTCCCGGTACAATCCGCGCCCACACGACCCGTCGGACTGACGAAAAAGGACTTTTTCAAGCAGTGCTTTTCCCAGAAGGGGACGGTCATCGGCGCCGCTGTTCTGTGTTACGTCAGTGCGGTGGTCACGTTCGGCTCGTCCTTCATCTCCGGTGCCGGCGCATGGGCGCTGATCGATGTCGCGGTCCTGCTCGGGCTCGGGCTTGCCGTTCATCTCGCACGCAGCCGCGTTTGCGCGATCGTGCTCACCTGCTACGGACTGTACAACGTGATCTTCATGCTCATCACGACCGGCATGATCGGCGGTTGGCTCGTTTTGGTCGCAGGTGTGTTGGCGATCATCGGCACATTCGCTTTTGCCAAACAGTGGAAGGCATATCAGACAGAGACTGCGGCAGGGAACTGACGCCCTTCCTTTTCTTTCTAGAAAGAAAAGGAAGCAAAAGAAAGTCGAGTGCGGGAAAGCTTTCTTTCGCCGCTCCTGTTGCTTTCGCCAACGTGCTACACAAAACGGACGGTTCGTATGTGAACCGTCCGTTTTTATACTCCAAGCAGAATGTGCGGGAAAGCATCTTTTCTCAGATAAACCATCTATCCCGCAGTGTCTTTTGTTTCTTTTCTTCAAGAAAAGAAATCGTCCCCCCCCTTCCTTTTCTTTCTAGAAAGAAAAGGAAGCAAAAGAAAGTCGAGTGCGGGAAAGCTTTCTTTCGCCGCTCCTGTTGCTTTCGCCAACGTGCTACACAAAACGGACGGTTCGTATGTGAACCGTCCGTTTTTTAGTGCCTTATGCGGGACGTGAGGGAAAGCGATTCTTCTCAAAAAAGCACCTTCCCCCGCAATGTCTTTTGTTTCTTTTCTTCAAGAAAAGAAAACGTCCCCCTTTTAAGAAAACGTCTCTCTAAGAAATCGTCCGCCTAAAAACAAGAGCTAACTGCCCTCGTCGCGCTCCAGCAGGCCGGGAACGGCAAGACGGCGTTTTTTTCCGCGGTGACGCACAGCGCGGCCGACGCGCTCGACGATTCGAACGGAAACATGCTGTAACGGATAGGCAAGCATGCCGAGCAGCGAAACGGCGTAGACGCCGGCCGGCGGCAGATCCACAAGCCCCAAGCGCCCCCTGAAAAGCACCAGCGCCGCGGGCAGCAGCAGCGTCATGAGCGTGCATAAGACGGCGCGCAGACGATCGAGCGGACGGCAGACGTGCCACAGCACCGCAAGCCCTGCAGCGGAGGCAGCAAGCACGCAGAAGGTGAGCCGCATTTCGCTCGTCAGTCCCAGAACACGCGACAGAAGCACCGCCAGCAGCAGATATGCCACATGCAGCAGCGCGCCGGGCGCAGCCTCGTAGAATACATTTGAAACAAAACGGCCGTGGATCGGCTGATACTGCCGTTCAAAGGCGAGCACGATGGCCGGAATGATGACCGTGAACGCGCCCGTAAAGGACCAGTGCAGCTGCGTCATGGGATAGGGCAGCCTGACGATCAGCGCCAGCAGATACAGCACGAAGGAACAGAGGCTTTTCTTTACGAACAGCTCGCCCGTGCGCGTGGCGTTGTTGATAGCGCGCCTGCCCTCGAGCACAGCTGCAGGCAGCGCATTTACAGTATCCGAGAGCAGCACGAGATGCGCTTGCAGAACCGCGCTTCTCGCACCGGTGTAAGGACAGACGGCGCAGTCGGCGCGATGCAGCGCTGCGGCATCAATGTCAAGACTGCCGACCATTGCGACGGTATGCCCCGCGGCCTGGAGTTCCTGCACGAGCGCTGCGCGTTCCGCACCGCCCGCATGGGAAAACACGGAAAACGCCTGCACGGCGGCGGAATACTCGTCGGGCGTGCGGAGCGTTCGGGCGTCGCAGATGAAAGGATCGGTGACGTCGGCCTCGGTGGAATGGAAGAAATACAGTGCCAGTCCCTGCTCGCGCAGACGGGAAAGCGTTTTGCTTTCGGCGAAGGCGTCGAGCGCATCGGAGGAAAAGCAGACGGCGTCGCAGTGCGCAAGCAGTTCCACGGAATACAGCGATGCGGCGACAACGCGGCGCTTGCGAAGCTCGCGCGCGCAGATCAGCAGCGATGCGGAAATCAGCAGAACCATGGCGGCGGGAACGAGAGACGCGATCATACCGGCGGCATAGATAACGGCTTCGCGGGGCGCAGAGCCGTGCCGGACGAGCGCGAAGCCCTTCCATGCGGCAAGCGGGACGGCCACGAGCATCAGCACAACGAGCATATGCGACAGTCCGGCTTTCAGTTCGGTAGGCCGTCTGCGCATGGAAAGCGGTTCCGTTCGCTGTCCGCCGCGGCTGCAAACGCTGCGAATGGCGTGCTGCGCGGAGAGGTCGTAGCCGATGCGAAGCCCCGCGTTCAGCAGAACCGGAAAAAAGAACCAGAGATCCGCGTGCGCGTCGAGCGCAAGCAGGAGCAGCGCGAGCGCAAGCATCACACAGTTGAAGGGTGTTGCGAGATTATCGTATAAAACATATGTCAGGCGATGCGCGCGATCCGGCGCAGCGGCATTGGCATGCATGGGCGTCTCCATGGTTGGTCGATATGATATAAAGATAGTATAGTGGAAAGCGGCGTTTGATGCAACAAGAGGCCTTCTTTTCTTTTTAGAAGAAAAGAAGCAAAAGAAAGTCAATTGCGGAGCAGCTTTCTTTCTTTGCTCCCGCTGCTTTCGCCAACGTGTTACACAAAACGGACGGTTCGTATGTGAACCGTCCGTTTTTTCGTGTCTTATGCAGGATATGCGGGAAAGCGTCTTTCCTCAGATAAACCATCTATCCCGCAATGTCTTTTGTTTCTTTTCTTCAAGAAAAGAAATCGTACCCCTTCTTTTCTTTTTAGAAGAAAAACCGGTCGGTATGCGCGGGAAGCGCAACCCCTCAGACGGACGGACGCAGGCACATCCTGCGTTGTCGTCGGTCGGAATACCGCAGCGGGTATGCCTCCCTCCTCCGCCTTGTCTCTGCCCGTGTCCGCCGCGCCTGCGCGCCAGCTTTCCCGTGCAAACCGACCACGCAAAAGAAAATCGACTGCGGAACAGTTGCCTTTCTGTCCTACTGCCATTTTCCCCAACGCGCTGCACAAAACGGACGGTTCAAATGCGAACCGTCTTCTTTTCTTTTTAGAAGAAAAGAAGCAAAAGAAAATCATCAGCGGAACAGTTGTCTTTCTGTCCTTCTGCCATTTTCCCCAACGCGCTGCACAAAACGGACGGTTCAAATGCGAACCGTCCGTTTTTATGTCCTAAGCAGGACGTGCGGGAAAGCATCTTTTCTCAGATAAATCAACTATCCCGCAGTGTCTTTTGTTTCTTTTCTTCAAGAAAAGAAAACGTCCCCCTTTAAAAGAAAACGTACCCTGTAACGTTCTCCCCTTGGAAAAGTCACTTGTGATACGTTTCGCCGCGGAGGATCTTGAACGCGCGAAAGATCTGCTCGAGCAAAACGATCCGCGCGATGCGATGCGGAAACGTCATGTCGGAAAGCGACAGCGTCTCGTTCGCCCGGCTTTGTACCGCGTCCGATAAGCCCAGCGACCCGCCGATCACAAAGGTCAGGCGCTGCTTTCCCTCGGCGGCGAGCGTGTCAATGCGCTTCGCAAAGCCCTCCGACGTGTACTTTTTTCCGCCGATCACAAGCGCGATCACATGCTCTTTCGCATCGATGCGGGCAAGCAGCCGCTCACCCTCGCGTTCCGTCGCCCGGCGTTCCTCGGCGCGCGACATGCTGTCCGGTGTTTTTTCATCCGCGACCTCCGCGATCTCTACCGACGCAAAGCGCGACAGCCGCTTTTCATACTCTGCCGACGCCTCCACCAGATAGCGTTCCTTCATTTTTCCCACGCAGGCGATCTTGATCTGCACGTCCGCTCCTCCCGCTATGCGATCTCGACCGGCGCGAGCGGCCTGTCGCGCAGCGCGACGCAGAGCTGCAAGTCCTCCACGCCCGCCGCGCGCAGGACGGCCTCCACCGTGACACGCGCAAGCTCCGGCGTATTGTTCTCCTTCGATAAATGACCGAGGATCACCCGCTTGACGCCCATGTCATGCAGACGCACGAGCGCTTGTCCGCAGTCCTCGTTGCACAGATGCCCCCGGCGGGACAGGATCCGCTGCTTGAGCGGATACGGATACGGCCCCGCAAGAAGCATATCCACATCGTGATTGGCCTCGATGAGCAGCAGATCGCTCCCCGCGGCGCGCTGCAGCAGTCGGTCGTCGATACAGCCGATGTCCGTCATGACGCTGAGCTTCTTTTCTTCCGCAAAGAAGCTGTAGCCGACGGCATGCGCAGCGTCGTGCGGTGCGGAGAAGGGAAGCACGCGCATCCCGCCCACGGCAAACTCGCGATCCGGCTCGAATACGCGCATACAGTCCACCGGGATCACGCCCACGGATGCAGGCATAGCGGCAAAGCAGTCCGCGTCCGCATAGACCGGGATATGGTACGTCCGTGCAAGAACGCCGACGCCCGCCACATGGTCCGAATGCTCATGCGTGACGAACACCGCGTCGATCGTGCGGATGGACACGCCGATCGCATCGAGCAGCTGCGACAGCCGCTTGCCCGTCGCGCCCGCGTCGATGAGGTATCTTTTTCCCGCGGCTTCGAGATAAGCCGCATTGCCGGATGAACCGCTGATCAGCGGACAAAACTGCATGGTACTTCCGCTCCTTTTTCAGATCTGCCATATACGCACGGCGCGAACTATCCGTGCAAACGCGCAAAACAGCGGGGAACGGGTGCAGAATCCCTCCCCGCCGAGCATGCTTTTTCCGCTGCCGCGGATCATATAACGTGGAGAGCCCAAAGGAGCTTCACCAGCCAGATAATCCCGCCGAGCACGCCGAGCACCGCGGTCACGATGCTCCACGCAAGCGCGTTCTTCTTGGCGCGGCCGGCTTCTTCATAGCGGCCTGCGTCCACGAGCATACGGATCTTTGACGCGTATGCAACCGCGACAACGCCCGTCGGCGGGAAGAACAGCAGCGTGAGAAGAATGGCCCAAACGACATATGCCGTTCCGCGGGAAACCGGCGCGGGAGCGCTCGGCTTCGGATACGTCGTCTGCGCGGGCGTGGGCTGCGACGCGGGAACAACGGACTGCGGCGCTGCGGGAATATCCTGCGCGGGCGTGGGCTGCGCGCCGTCCTGCGCGGCGATCGTGCCGCACGGAGCAGCGGAGCCGTTCGACTCGATGCGTGCGCCGCAGTTGCCGCAGAACTTGGCGTTATCTTCTATCTTGGTTCCGCAATGCGAGCAATACATGGAATGTCCTCCGTTGGTTTTATCTTTTCTATTGTAGCAGACAACGCTTCCGGATGCAACGCAAAGGGCATGACGCAGGACGCTTGAAAGGGGGGACGATTTCTTAAAAGGGGAACGATTTCTTTTCTTCTAAAGGGGACGATTTCTTTTCTTGAAGAAAAGAAACAAAAGACACTGCGGGGGAGGATGTTTTTCTAAGAAAAGACGTTTTCCCGCACGTCCTGCACAAGGAACGAAAAAACGGACGGTTCACATACGAACCGTCCGTTTTGTGCTGCAGGTTGGTGAAAGCGACAAGAGCGTAGAAAAGAAGCTCAGCCGCAGTCGATTTTCTTTTGCTTCTTTTCTTCTAAAAAGAAAAGAAGCCGTCCGTTTTGTGCTGCACGTTGGTGAAAGCGACAAGAGCGCAGAAAAGAAGCTCAGCCGCAGTCGATTTTCTTTTGCTTCTTTTCTTCTAAAAAGAAAAGAAGCCGTCCGTTTTGTGCTGCACGTTGGTGAAAGCGACAAGAGCGCAGAAAAGAAGCTCAGCCGCGTCGATTTTCTTTTGCTTCTTTTCTTCTAAAAAGAAAAGAAGAGGAATCGCTTCCTTTTCTTTCTAGAAAGAAAAGGAAGCCTACCGTACCTCGACCGCCGCGTGCGCGCGGAGCAGCACAACATACCGCGCCTTGACCGTGCAGCCGGTCAGCGATTCAAGCGCGCGTGCATAAAGCGCGAGCTGTGCCGCGTGAAGCGCAGCGTGCACATCGGGCGTTTCATCCTTTTTGAGCCTGTCCGTCTTGTAGTCGAGCAGTACCCAGGCCCCGTCCTCTAAGAAGCAGCAGTCGATCACGCCCTGCAGCAGTACCGTCTCCGGCGCATCCGTGTCGTATAGCTCCGCCGCAGGTACGGGCAGCGTAAAGCTCCATTCGCGCTGCACCCGTTCGCTCTGCGCCATGCGGGCAAACAGCGCCGTGTTCGTAAACCATGCCACATCCTCTGCGCGCACGCCGCTTGCGTCCGATTCGTCATATACGCCTTCATCGCGCAGCGCCGCAAGCATCGACCGAATATCCTGCGCAGAGGCGGGGACGAGCGGCAGCCGTTCGAGCAGCAGGTGCGTCGCAGTTCCGCGCATGGCCGGGGTCAGCGCGCCGCCCGTCATGAAAGCGGGCGGGTCGAAGCGCAAGGATTCCCTCGCCCGCTCCGCTGCGCTCTCTCCGCGCGCATCCTCCGCAGCGCGGCTCACCGCCTGCTTTGCCGGCAGCGCGGTCGAGGATGCAAAGGGGTATTCGTAAGAGAATCGCAGCGCGAGCGCAAGCGTTTCGGGCGCATCCTGCTTTGCCGGCGCGGGCGCAGGCCGCACGGGCGTTTCCCGCAGCAGATCCGACCGTCTGTGCCGCACGATGGGCAGCGCGCGCGGATCACCCGACAGCAGCCACGGCAAAGGCGACGCGGCGCGGCTCACGGCCGCAGGCTCCGGCGCGGTCTCGCGGCGTTCGAGCAGCGCGTCCGCATCCCGTGTGCTCGCGATCAGCTCCAGCCGCTGCTTTGCGCGCGTCATCGCAACGTATAGAACGCGCATCTCCTCCGACAGCCCCTCGAGCCGTTTTGCGCGAAGGATCGCCCGATATGCCGCCGTGTCTTCGCGGCATATGCCGTTTCGGAACCGAAGCCCGATGCCGAGCGCGTGGTGCAGAAGCAGCGGCTCCCGCCCGTCGTCCAGCCGGAAGCGCTTGCCCATCTGCGCCACGAATACGACCGGGTATTCAAGCCCCTTTGATTTGTGGATGCTCTCGATGCGGCACACGTCCCCCGCAGCGTCCTGCGCAGCGCCGAGACGTGCGTTGCTCGACGCATAATCCATCGACGCGAGAAAGCGCGACACGCCCCGCGCGCCCGTCTGCTCAAAAGCCTCCGCACGGGCGAGCAGCGCGTCCAGGTTCCGCTGCCGCTGTCCGCCCGCAGGCAGCGCGCCCATGCGTTCATAATAGCCTGTTTCGTCGAGCAGCGCAGCGAGCAGCGCGGTCACGCCGTACAGACGCTCGATCTCCCGAAAGCGCGCGAGCGCCGCGGCCGTTTCCCGTACCTGCCCTGCGAGCGGGTCGTCCGCGTCCTTTGCATCCTCCGACGCGGCAAGCGAGAAGAACGCTTCGTAGAACGGCACATCACGCCCCGCGCGCAGCCGGAGCTTCAAAAGCGCCTCCTCGGAAAAGCCGAACAGGGGCGAGCGCAGCACGGACAGCAGCGGAATATCCTGCCTGCGATTGTCGATGACGCGCAGCACGTTCAAAAGCACCATGACCTCGATGGAGTCGAAATACCCGCCGCTCGACTGCGCATAACACGGGATGCCGCACAGCGCCAGCGTCTCCGCAAAGGTCTGCGCCTGCGTCGTTGCGCGCAGAAGGATCGCGATGTCGCCGTATCCGAGCGGACGCTCTCCGCCGCGCTTTGCATCATAGACCGGCATGTCCGCCATGAGCGCGCGGATGCGCTCCGCAATGAGCCGCGCCTCGACCGCCGCGTCCTCCATGTCCTCGAGCGCGTCCGGATCCTCGTCCTCCTCGACCGCCTTGGGAATGAGATGCAGGCACGCGCCGCCGTGCGGCACCTCCGTGCCAGGGATGAGCTTCACGCGCTCGTCGTAGGCCATTTCGCCCACCTGCTCGCTCATGATCGCGGTGAACACGGCGTTCACGGCGTGGAGAACCTCCTTTGCGCTGCGGAAGTTTTCGGTCAGGTCGATGCGTCGGCCCTCCCTGCCGCCCTGCCAGCGGGCGAGCTTTTCCAAAAACAGCGCGGGCTCCGCGGCGCGGAACCGATAGATGGACTGCTTGACGTCGCCCACAAGAAACAGGTTGTCCGCTCGCCGGATGCGCGAGAGCAGCGCCTCCTGTACGCCGTTGCTGTCCTGATACTCGTCCACGGCGATGACGCGGTATTTGCTCCTGTATTCCTCGGCGATCCGATCTTCCCCGAGCAGCGTGATCGCCAGATGCTCCACGTCCGAAAAGTCCACGACGTTCCGCTTTTGCTTCAGCGCGCGGTATGCCGCGATGCGGGCGCGGACGAGCGTTTCGAGCGCGAAGACAATGGGAAATGCCTCGAGAAGCAGCGCCGTTTCCTCCTCGGCGCTCCGGGGCATGGCGGCAAGCTGCTTTTTGACGAGCGCCTTGACGCTGTCGCGCGCGTCCTTGACGGTTTTTTTGTCCGCGTCCGGCGTGCCTTTGGGAAAGCGCATCGTCGGGAATGTCATCAGCAGAAGCCCGGTGCGGTAGCAGTCGTAGCCGCTTTGGAGAAGCAGCGCCCTGAGCCGCATGAGATCCTCGTCGAGCACGGCGATCACGCCGCCAAGCTCCGGCGGGAGCGTATCGCGGAAGCGCACAAGCTCCGCAATGCCCGCGCGCAGCTCCAGCTGCATCCCCTCCGTGATGCGGGAGAGGACGAGCGCCGCATAAGCGGGGTCGCGGTAGCGCGCGACAGCGCCGGACAGCCATGCGTCCGGGTCGGCCTCCGCCGAGAGCGCGCTTTCGACTGCGCCGAGCGCCTCCCACACGGCGTCCTCCGAGCCGAAGGCCGCAAGCAGCGTATGCAGCGCGGGATCGTTCTTTGCGGCAAGCTCCGTGAGCAGCGTTTCTCTGACCTGCCCCTCCATGACCGCAAGCTCGACCTCGTCCGCCACGCGCACGCGCCCCGGAATGCCGAGCACCGCGCCGTGTCTGCGAAGGATGCGCGAGCAGAAGGCGTCGATCGTGGAGATCGAGGCGTTTTCCACGGCCGAGCACTGCGCAAGAAGATAGCTCCGAAGCGCCGCGTCCTCCGTTTCTCCGACCGCCCTTTGCAGCCGGTCGGCAATGCGCTGCTTCATCTCGGCGGCCGCCGCGCGCGTAAAGGTCAGCACGAGCACGCTCTCGACCGGCACGCCGCCCATGATCGTCCGCACGATGCGCTCCGTCAAAACGGCGGTCTTGCCCGCGCCCGCAGCAGCGGAAACGATGAGATTGCCCTGTGTTTCGATCGCGGCGCGCTGTCCCTCAGTCCATCGCATCGCCATCGCCCCCCTTTCGCCCGATGGTATCGAAAAACGCTTCCCTGTCCAGCCTGCGCTTTTTGCGCGTTCGGCAGGACGGGAGCTTCGCGTCAAAGCGGCAGACGCTTCTGTAATCGCAGTATTCGCACGCGCCGGAAATGGGACTGACCGCCACGTTCCCCGAGAGCATGGCGCTGCCCGTGCGCTCCGCGATGCGCTTTGCTTCCCGCATCAGATGCAGAAGCTCCGTGCCGCCGCAGACAGCGCCTGAACACGAGCCGTCCTGCTTTTTCCGAACGCCCGCGAGCACCGCGGACGCGCCCTGCATCGCCTCCTCCGTGCATTCAAGCACGGCAGGATCCTCGAGCGTCAGTCCCGCGAGCCGGAACCGCTTTTGCAGTTCTGCCGCAGCGTCCGCGCCGGAATCCGGGAGCGCCACGCGCACGGGCATATAATACATGCCGCCCGGCACGCCGCCCGCAGCCGTGACCGCTGCAAGATACAGCGGAAGCTGCAAACACAGACCGTCCAGCACCGCGCCGAAGTCGAGCTTTTTGCCGCCGGACTTGTAGTCGATAACGCGAAGCGCCTCCGTGCCGTCCGGGAGCGACGCCCGGTCGAGCCGGTCGACAACGCCCGTGAGGAGCGCGGTCCTGCCGTTTCCGAGGTCGAGCCGTATGGGCGGGAATGCGGCGCCGTTTCCGAAGCGCAGCTCGAGCGCCGCGGGCCTAAACCGGCCCGCCGCAAGCTGGCGCACGATCGCACGCGCACTCTGCCGCACCGTTTCGACGAGCAGAAACAGCGTCATGCGCAGACGCTCGTTTTCAAGCAGCACGCCGTCGTTGTGCAGCGCGATCACCGTTGGCAGCAGCTCGTCCAGCATCAGATCGATCCGCTCGTCGGTCAGCGTGCGATAGGACACGCTTTCTTCCATGCAGCGGCGCAGGAACGCCTCGAGCGCCGCGTGATAGAACGCGCCGAGCTCTGCGGGGCGTTCGCCGGCTTCCTGTCTCGGCTGTGCGCGCAGTCCCGCCTCCGCAAAGTGACGGAACGGGCAGGCATTGTACAGCTCGAGCCTGCTCGGGCTCATGGTCATGCGCGTGCCGTAGAGCGCTTCCGCAAGCGCGGGCGCGACCCTGGCGGGACGGATCCTGCCGCCCGCCTCCCGCGCCATGTTCTCCGCAAGCACCGCATAGCGCGGATGCTCCGAAAAATAGGCCAAAAGCGCCGCGGTCATGGGGCTTTCGCTGCCGGCGAGCGCGTCCTCCCGCAGCAGGGAAGCAAGCAGCCGCAGCCCCGTCCGCTCCGTTTCCGGCAGGTCGAGCAGCCGCTCCGGATGCTCGTTCAGCGAACAGGCGGGGAACATGCGCAGCAGCCGCGTCACAACGGGCGCGGGGGACAGCTCGCCCGCATCGCTCGCAAAGCTGTAGGTCACAAACAGCGCGTCTGTGGGCGCTGCAAAAAGCGCATACAGCCGCAGGGTATCGATCGCAGCGCCGTAGGCGGGCTTGTTCCACACGGGCAGACCGTTTTCCGACAACAGATCCAGCTCACGGCTGTCGATGAGCGCATCGTCCGTGCGCGACGCCGGCAGCATCCCCTCGTTCGCACCGAGCACAAACAGCCGCCGGACGCCCGCGGGCAGGCGTGTGCGCACGGGATCGCCCACGAGCACGCGGTCCGCCGTGTCCGGGATCACGCCGACGGATGCGGACGCGAGTCCCTCGGACAAAAGCTGTAAAAAATCGTCGCGGGACATGGCCGTGTCCCCGAGAATGGCGTAGAGCTGGTCAAACAGCGCAGTGATCGCTTTCCAAAGCGCCGCATGCTCCTCCGCCTCCACGGGCCGTCCCGTTGCGGCGAGCGCCTCCGCATGCTCCGCAAGCTGTTCGGACAGCCCGATCTCCATAAGATACGCATAGAGTGCGGCGAGCTTTTCCTTGACCGTTCTGCCGTGCAGCGCTTCCCGAAGGCGAAGCAGCGGCGCCATGAGTGTTTCTCTCGCGTGCTCCGATTCCGCGTCCGCACGCTTGAAGGGCGCAAGGAACGCGCTGCCGCGGATCCCCGTGCGCAGAACGAAATTCTCGAGCGCCTCCGCCTCGTCGCGGCACACGCCCGCATAGCCGCTCTTTGCAAGGCGCAGCATGATCTCCGGTGAAAAGCCCTCCGTTACGGCCGTGAGCGCAAGCAGCACGAATTCGCCCGCGGCGTGTAAAAGCAGCGGACGCTTGGCGTCCAGGAAATACGGAATGCCGCGCAGGTCGAGACTGCGGCGAAGCGACGCGTTGTAGCGTTCCGGGTCGGACAGCACGACCGCAAGCTCGCGGTATCGCGCGCCGCCGCGCACGGCATGGCAGATCGCGTCCGCGACAGCCTCGGTCTCCGCATAGCGGCTCGGCGCGCCGAACACGGTCACGCTCCCGTCGTCCTCCCCGTCGTATTCGGGATACGGATAGGAGAACAGGCTGCGCTCAAGGTGCAGCAGCGCGCGGCGCTTCGTCTGCGTCTCGGAAAAGCGCTGCGTTCTGACGGGCAGGCCCTTTTCCTCCGCGAGCGTCGAGAGCAGCGTCCGCGCGCTCTTTGCGACGGCGAACAGCGCTTCGTCCGCGCCGGACGGATCCTCCGTCTCCGCAACGGTCACGCCCGCGGCGGCGGAAAGCAGCGCATCCATGAGCGCGTGGAACTGCCGGGTCATGGCGGGCAGCCCGTCAAAATACAAAAACGCGCCCGCAGCGAACGACGCGGGCAGCAGCCGGATCGCCGCGTTCATGCGATCGTCCGGCGAAAGATACCGTTCTTTGAAAAACGCCTCGGTCGCGGCGTACAGGATCGAAAGATCCGTGAGCTTTTCCTTGAGCAGCGTGCCGTCCGGCAGACGCGCGGCCGTCTCTCTGAGCTGCTCCGGCGCGATGAGCGCGCGCTTCATCTCGGAAAACAGCTCGGCAAGCTCCGTGCAGAAGCCGCTTCTCGTCACGGCACGCGAAAATGCGGAGAGCGTCCCGCCGTGAATCTCCGCAACACGGCGCACCGCCATGGCAACGCCCTCGCCGGACAGATACGGAAGGCGGCGGCTGCTGTTTTCGAGAATACGCTCGGACAGCCGCTCCACGGACAGCACCTGCACGCCGATGAGTCCCGCGCCGGCAATGTCCGCGAGTCTCCGCTCCGCGGCGAACGTCGCCTGCTCCGGCACGATGACGAGCGCCCGCTCGCCGCGCTTTGCGTGCGCCGCGGCAGTCCGGTACAGCGCGTCCGTCTGTCCCGCGTTCGCCCTGCCGATCAAAAATGTCAATCCGCTCACGACTCGATCCTCTCGCGATGCACGGGCTCGTAGCGCATGCCGCCGCGCTCGCTTCTGCTCTCGAACAGCACGATACTGTTTGCGGTGAACGCCTCCCGCCGCGGACAGGTGAAGCCCTCGTCGCCGCGGATGTTGCGGCCGAGTGTGATGTGCGGCGTGAGCCGCGCGCGGTTTTTCATAAAGCCGCGGTCCCAGAGCGCGTCCTCGAGCGTTTCGTACAGGCGGCGGAGCTCGCCCGTTTCATCCGATATGCCGAGATAGCCCGTGCTGCCGCTTCCGGACGGGAACGCGCCGTAGTCCGTGAGCCGGAGAAGAAACGGCTTCGCATCCCGCGCGGCTTCATGGATCGCGTCCGCAGCATCGAGCAGCGCGTCGCTCTCGCCGATGAAATGCAGCGTGATGTGATAGTTCGCCTCCGGCACGAACCGACCTTGTGCGCCGCGCTTTTTCAGGCGGATGGCCGTATCCGCAGCCGCACGCCGGATGTCCGGCGGCACGGGGATCGCAATGAACAGTCGCATGGCGGTTTCTCCTTCTTCGTTCGCGTTGCCCGGCATGTCCGCGGGATGCGCTCCGGCTTTTCGGAGTGCAAAAATTCGGCGGGCGCCGTGCGGTTATCCTTTGCATGTGGGGGGATTCTATCTTATTTTAGCGTTTTTTTGTCGATCTGTACAGAACAAGCGCAGGATTTGGCGTTTTTTGCAGCCCATCCTGCGCCGCGCCGTGCCGCGTGTATATTTTACGGCCGTGCAGACTATGCAGTCTTTGCATGGTTACGCAGGGGAAAACTGTGGATAAGTTATCCACAGTATCCACCGTGTTTTCCACATGCCAACGGTTTTTGGGATTTTCGATGTGGACAACTCTATGGAAAACCCATGGATCCAAAACGCATAACGCCGCCATGCGTTTTGCATAACGGCGCCATGCGTGGGATGGGGATACGGCTCAGGCTGCAAGATAGGGAGGTCCTTCCTGCAAGGATGGATGGGCGGAGGCTTTACACGGCTTTCTCGCGGCTCTGTTCCTCCATTAAGAGCTTGTCCGCCACGAGTGCGATAAACTCGCCGTTTGTGGGCTTATCGTTTTTGCCGTAAATATTGAAGCCGAACAGCGCGTTCAGATTCTCGATCTTTCCGCGCGTCCATGCGACTTCGATCGCGTGGCGAATGGCGCGTTCGACTTTGCTTGCGGAGGTATTGAAGTGCTTTGCGATGCCCGGATACAGTTCCTTTGTGATGCGGTTGATCATGCCGGGATTGTAGTACACCATGCGGATGCCCTCGCGCAGATAGTGATAGCCCTTGATGTGCGCCGGAATGCCCGCCACGAGGAACACGGAGGTGATCTTTTCGTCGAGCGAGCGCGGCGGCTGGGCATAACTCATCATGCCGCCCTGCGGCGCGTCCTGCTGCACTGCCTCCATGGCGCGCTTCAGCAGCGCGTCAGGCTCCACGGGCTTGACCATGAAATACTTCGCGCCGAGCGCACAGCAGCGCCGAACCATGGATTCGTTCCGCATCGCGGACACGATGATCACCGCGGGCGCGGTCTCCGGGCAGACGATCCGAAGCTGTTCCAGCACGCCCAGTCCGTCCACGTGCGGCATGATGAGGTCGAGCAGGAGAATGTCATATTTGCCGGTGCGCAGTTTTTCCAGCGCCTCGCGGCCGTCCGCCGCAGTCTCGACTGCCGATACCTGTTCCTTTGCCGCAAAGCAGCTGCGCATGGATTCCAGAAAACTTACGTTATCGTCCACGATCAGGACACGAAGATCAGACATGTTACAACCCCCTCAAAACGAATTCGTGTTTCAATGCACAAATTGTAACAAGCGATCTTTCGCGGCGAAAGGGGTGCAAGTGCGGGGCTTTTGTCGAGCGGGGCGCGAAGAACGGCAATTTTTGAACCCCGCGCAAAATCCGACCCGAACCACTATATTTTGCGGTCGCTTTTTCGTGTGAATACAAGCCGTTGCGATGCGGGCTTTTGTCATATCGGATGTGCGGGGATGGGTTTCGCCGCGTTTCCCGGCGCCCTTGCCGCGGCTCCGCCGCGGCCGCTCCGCGCGCCGCGCAAGAGGGCCGGCGCGCCATGCTGTTTTGCGTGCTGCGCGGCGCGCGGAGGCTGCGCATGCGCAGAAGGGCGCCGGGAGCGGAAAGCGGAAACGGCTTTCAATGTGAATCATCCGTGAATAATCGAATGCAATGCTTTTCTCCGCCATAAAACTTATGTAGAATCACAATGTGGACGTGTACGCGCCACCATGAATGAGGTGTACGATTTGAAAAACTACCTTCGCTGTCTTGCGCTGCTGGCCTGCGCGCTGCTGCTTGCCGCGCCGCTGCCCGGACGAACCGCCCGCGCGGAAACGGGAACCGTGCGCGTGCTGCTCTCGGTCGAATCAACGGATACGCTGTCCGTCAAGGTCAAGGGCGGCTATATGCTCGCGGAAACGGGCGCGTCCTTTTCCGGCGGAACGCTCAAGCTCACCGCGGTAGGAAGCACCGTCACCGCAACGCACAGCAAAAAGGGCGAGCTGTTCAGCGGGAAGAGCGTCACTGTCGTGCGGCAGGATCCCCGCGCCTCGGCGGGCTCGCTGCGGCTCAAGGCGGACGGCTACACCAGAACGTATCTCGGCAGCCTCCGCGTCACCGCGAAGAACGGCTATTTGCAGGTCGTGAACGAGGTGCCGCTGTCCCATTACCTCTACGGCGTGGTCGGCTATGAGATGAACAACGCCTGGCCGATCGAAGCGCTGAAGGCGCAGGCCGTCGCCGCAAAGAATTATGCCATTGCGCACATGGGCGGCAGCGGAAGCTACGACGTGCGCGACACCGCCGCGGACCAGGTGTATAAGGGCTATGTCGCAACGCTTAAAAACGTCATCGCCGCCGTGGACGCGACCATGCAGATCGCGCTGTATCTGAACGATGCCGTCATGCCCTGCTGGTATTCCGCAAGCAACGGCGGCTATACCATGCTCCCCTCTGCAAATTGGAACGATACCGCCTTTGACGCGGGCTATGCGGCGGGAACGGATCCCTTTGATCTGCGCAATACCGCCTGCCGCACGGAAACGGCGTATATTCCCGCGGATCTCTCCCGCAAGAGCTTTTCATCCGCAGCGCTCTATACGCTCGTGACGGACAAGCTGAACGAAGCCGCAAACGCGCCCGGTGCATTGCCGGAGGGCTATGTGCTCGATTCCTTTGACAGCCTTATGAGCGTGTTCTCCACGGACGAGAACGGCGTCGCCACGGCGGACGGCCGCCATAGCCAGGTTATTTTGACCGCGCTTGCGAACATCCGGCCGGCCGCAGACGCGGAGACCCCTGCGCCGTCGCAGAGCCCCGATCCCGGCGATGCGGCGGAGACGCTCATCGTCGATCCTGCACTCCCGGATGCGGGCGCGGATGCGGCGGGGGACGCCGAAACGACGCAAACGCCGGAACCTACCGCGACCCCGAAACCGACGAAAACCCCCAAGCCCACGAAAACGCCGAAGCCGACAGATACGCCGGACGGCGCGCTCACACTGCTCGACCTCCCGCTCGCGGGCGCGCAGCAGGAGACGGTCGTCGCCGGCATTCACTTTGACGAGATGCTCGCGGCGGGCGTTTTCAGCGACGAGGTGCTCCGCATCGCCTATGCCTTGCCCGCGGAGAACGGCTTCACGCTGTTCCGCGGCCGATTCGGGCACGGCGTCGGCATGAGCCAGCGCGGTGCGCAGCAGATGGCGAAAGAGGGGCATACCTTTGAGCAGATCTTAGCGTTCTATTATCCCGGCGCGGAGATGCGCGCCTACGATTATGTTTCGCCGGAGGACGGCGGCGTCCCGGTCTCCGTAGATACCCCCGCTCCCATTCGGACGGACGCGCCGCTCCCCGCAGCGTCCGAGACCCCCGCAGCGTCCGTTGATCCCGATGACGTCGAACCGGAAACGGGCGGCGGCGTGGTGCTGTGCGATACCACGCTGTACGGCGGTCCCGACGCGGGCTCCGGCGCCGTGGAGACATTGCCTGCGGGCGCGAAACTTCTGCTCACGGGGCTTTCGGGCGAATGGTATCAGGCCATCACGCAGCCCGGCGGCAGCGTCGGATTCATTCACTACGGCGATGTGCGCGCGGCGGGCAACGCTGTGCTGGAACGGGGCCGCGTGACGGGCAGCGGCGTGAATCTCCGGACCGGCCCGGGCAAGAGCTTTGATTCCATCGGCAAGCTCGGACTGGACGCGGAGGTCGCGATCCTTGCGCTCGAGGGCGACGGCTGGTATCGCGTGCAGTCGGCAAGCGGCATGACGGGCTATCTCTCCGGCAGCTATGTGCGGATAGAGACGTCGGATGCGCCGGGCATTTCCACGCCTGCGCCCACCCGCGCGCCGGGCGCGACGCCCACGCCCATCCTGCTGCCGACCGCAACGCCGAGCCCTTCGCCGGCTCCGACGCCCGAACCCGCGCTGCGGTTCATGGCCTATGGCCGCATCAACGGAACGAACGTCCATTTTCGCACGGGCGCGTCCGCATCGACCGCAAGTCTCGGACGCTATTCGCGCGGAACGGAATTCGGCGTATATGATAAGATCGGGGGATGGTACCGCGTGCGTCTGCTGTCCACAGGGCAGGAGGGCTATGTTTACAGCCGCTATCTTACCCTGATGGGCAGCGGCGGCGACATCGGCAGCGCCACGCTCACCGGCAGCGGCGTGAATCTCAGAAAGGGCCCGTCCACGTCCTATCGGAGTCTCGGCAGGCTGACGCGCGGCACGGCGCTCACGATCACCGGCGGCACGGGCAGCTGGTACAAGGTGCGCGTGGATGCGACCGGGCAGGAGGGCTATGTATTCCAGCGGTATGTCCGGCTGAATGGCGCGGCGGGACAGCCCGCGGATACGGGCAGCGCGGGACAGGCGACGGTGAACGCGGGCCTGCTCAATCTGCGCGACAAGCCGGACACAAAGAAGGGCAAGGTCGTCGCCACGCTCCGGCGCGGGTATACCGTAACGGTACACAGCGTTGCGGGCAGCTGGGCGCGCGTGTCCTTCAGCGGCAAGACCGGCTACTGTTATCTGAAATATTTGAAGCTGAAATAGCGGCAGCGAACGGAGATCTTCCCGACGGCAGAGTCCGCCGGGCGTCCGCTGCGAACGCCGCTCCCCGCGCAGGGGCGGGGGACGGGATGCGCGCTTTCCGCGGATGTGCGGTGGGCATGCGATCAAGTGCAGACAAACGGAGTGCAGACGAAATGAAAAAACCATCCTTTGGCGTATGGGCCGTGCTCATCACGGCGATCGTGCTCATCGGGCTTTGCGTTGCGGCGGTGTGCCTTTCCGGGCAGTTCGTCAAGACGGAGAGCGGGACGGTCGTGTTTCGCATCGCGGAGCCGCAGCAGATCGAGCTGCACGCGCTCGAAACGCCCGTACCGTCGCCCGAGCCGATCGAATTGCCGGAGGGCGCGGTGGATGTGCTTCTTGCGGAAACGGACGTTGTTCTGACGCTGGCCACGGAGGATGAGGCGCGCTCTGTGCTCACGGCATATTTGCAGACCTGCATGGACGAACGCGCAAGCAAAACGGAGCGTCCGGTGCGCGCACGCTTTGACGCGGTGATCCACATCGTATCTGCCTCCGGCACGCGGCCGTTGGATACGCCGGACGGCGCGATGCGGCTGCTCGGGGAGGATCCGACCCGGATCCCGGTGGTCGTGGAGACGGAGGAACGGCAGGTCTCCGTCGGCGCAGTGGAAACAACGGCTGCGGAGGACAAGGCGATCGAGAAGGGCAATGCGCTTTACACGCAGATCGGGCGCGGCGAGGAGACGCTCTCCGTTACGCCCCGCATCTATCGGGCGGGCGTGCTGGAATCGACGGGAACGCCTGCGGAGCTGCTGCTGTTCGAGGCGCGCACAACGATCGTGCGAAAGGGCGCATATACGGTAAAAGATCCGGCGCAGGCCGAGCCCGACAAAAAAGAAGGCCCGCACGGCAAGAGCGCGGGAGACCTGAAGCTTGCGCTGCCCATCCATTCCGCGGTGAGCTCATGGTTCGGGATGCGCGGCGGCAAGCTGCACCGCGGCATTGACATTCCTGCAAGGGCGGGAACGAAGATCGCATCGCCCGGCGAGGGGATCGTGGTATTCGCTGCGGAACGCGGGGAATACGGCGTGGTCGTCGAGATCGACCACGGCAACGGGTTCGTGTCGCGGCTCACGCACTGCGCGGACTTACAGGTCGAGCTGAACCAGCGCGTTTTTCAGGGGGACACGGTCGCAGCGCTCGCGGAGAATACGGAGGGCAGCGGCAAGCCGCATCTGCACTACGAGCTGCTCATCGACGGCGTTCCCTACAATCCGTATTATTATCTTTTCTAAGGCTCTTCTTTTCTTTTTAGAAGAAAAGAAGCAAAAGAAAATCATCTGCGGAAAAGCTATTATTCTGCACTGTTGCCTTTTCCGCCAACGTGCCATGCAAAACGGACGGTTCGTATGTGAACCGTCCGTTTTTTCGTTGCAGGCAGGATGTACAGGAAACCGCCTTTCCCCCGAAAGACATCCTCTCCCGCAGTGTCTTTTGTTTCTTTTCTTCAAGAAAAGAAATCGTCCCCCTTTCAGAAGAAAAGAAATCGTTCTCCTTTATAGAAGAAAAGAAAACATCCCCTTGAAAGAAGCCGTTCCCCGCAGCGGGCGCATGCAGTGCGGGATCCGCCAAAAAATTGCCTTTCTCGCGCCGATATGCTACACTATAAGTTGTAAATTTGTAGGCGGAGGTAAGATCGGTGTCGGAGCTCAACATCATCTGGAATCCTGTCGCAGGAAACGGCGCTGCGAATGCAGCCTTTCAGCGTGTCTGCGCGGTGCTGGAATCGCGCGGCGTCCCCTTCCGTGCCGCGATGAGCGAATATCCGGGGCATGTAACAAAGCTCGCGATCGAGGCCGCTTCGCGCGGTGCGTCCCGCGTCGCGGTGCTCGGCGGAGACGGCACGGTGCGCGAGGCTGCGACCGCGCTTGCCGGCACGGAGACCGCGCTCGGCATCATTCCCTGCGGCACGGGCAACGACCTTGTGCGTGCGCTTGGCATTCCGAAGGACACCGACCGGGCGCTCGAGATCCTGCTCAAGGGTCATGTTCGGAAAATGGACGCGGCCATGGCAAACGACGAGATCTATTTCAACGTCGCGGGCTTCGGCTTTGACGTGGACGTGCTCGACGCGACCGAGAAATACAAGGACAAATACAAAAACGGCAGCATCGCCTATCTGCGCGGGCTCATGGACTGCATCCTGCACCTTGACCTTCGCAAAACAAAGGTCACCTGGCCCGAGGGGAGCATGGAAAAGGATGTGCTCATCCTCGTGGCGGGCAACGGCACGCACATCGGCGGCGGAATGAACATCACGCCCGGCGCGGATCCCTTCGACGGCCTGCTGAACGTGTGCGTGATCCACGACGTGAAGCGCCGGCACATCCCGACGCTTCTGCCGAAGTTCCTCTCCGGAAAGCACATCGGCAATCCGCGCGTCACCTATTTCCGGACCACGGAGCTCACGGCGGAATGCAGCCCGCACTCGCGCATCGAGGTGGACGGCGAGGTCATGGAGGGGACGCCGGTGACATTTCGCGTTTTGCCAGGCAAGCTGAACGTCATCGTGCCGGAACAGAACTGACATAATTGTTTCCTTTACAAATGCTGCACGGGTCTGTTAGCATAGTGCAAAGCGACAGACGGCGCGGCACGATCGAGCGGGGATACGCAATGGAGAGATACTACGACAGACAACGGCCCGTACAGGCGCGGCAGACGGGCGGCCGCAGACGCAGGAAAAAGCGCCGCAGCGGAAGAACGCTGCTTTGGACGCTGGCCGTCGGCGGCGTGTTTACGGTCGCGCTGCTGATCTACCTCGTCTTTTTCAGCGATCGGGAGCGCACGATCTCCATGGAGGCCACGCCGATCTCGACCGCCATGACGCACCTGAACACGGGGCGCGGCCTGCTGTATCAGACGGACGGCCAGCTCCACTACTTCGACTGGGCGGATCACAAAAAGAACTACACCGCAGGCACGACCTCGAGCGACATCAAAATGTCCGGCAGCAGCACCATGTCCGCGGTCTACAATGCAAGCTTCCTGCACGTTGTCGGACAGGATAACGCCATTCCGTTCACCGGCTCGATCGATACGGTCGAATGCGGCGACAATTACCTTGCCGTGCTGCGCCGCGATTCCGAAGGCTCGGAGAGCGTTCTCGTGCTGACGCGGCAGGGCGAGCAGATCGACCAGCTTCTTCCGGGCGACCAGTTCATCGTGGACTTCGGCTTTTACAAGACCTCCGCGGGCGAAATGCTTTGGGTGGAGATGCTGTCCGACACCGCAAGCCAACCCACGACCACCATTCGCACCTATGACCTCGCAAAGCACGCGCAGACGGGCGCGATCCAGGTGCAGAACCAGCTCGTCGAGGATCTCTATATCAACACGAGCAGCATTTTTGTTTCCGGCACGAACCAGATCATCCGCTACACGCATGACGGTAACAAGGAAGCGTACCGCATCACGGTCTACGGCTATCGCGTGCTGGATTTTTCGAGCGCAGGCAACCCGACGTTTCTGCTCACGCCGCGCGGCGGCGACATGCACGCGGTCAAGCTCCTCCAGCTGTCCGACACGGCCGTGCCTGCCGTCACGGAGACCTATTTGCAGCTGCAAAGCGAGGGCGTCGCGAGCTTTCTCATGAATGGTTCGCTCATCGTCGTTTCGCGCGACAGGATGTTCACCTATACGCTGAAGGGCAAGCTGTCGGACACTGCGCTGTTCGAGCTGCCCGTGGACAGCGCCCACAAGCTGTCCGAGACGATGCTGCTGCTCGAAAGCAACGGGCTGTATTATACCGCATCCATCAAATAACCGGATAACACGCCGGAAAACGCGCGTCTTTCACGGGACGCTGCGCCGTATATATGGTATGAACGGATGCGTTTGTGGCTATCATGAGAGCATGACGGCCGATCAAACGAAAGGAGGAGACCCGCATGAGCGTTGTAGACATTGCCGTACTACTGGTTCTCGCGATCGCGGTGCTGGGCGGCTGGTATCGCGGGTTTCTCGATGCCCTGTTCGGGCTTGCCGCGACGATCGTATCCTTTCTCCTCGGACTGCTGGGCATTCCGTTGGTCGCAAACGCGATCCGCAGCCACGAGCAGCTCTATAACATGCTGCTCTATTATACGGAGGGTGCGGAATACGTTGCTGCGACCGACGTTGAGCTCATTCGCATGCCCGTGAGCGACATTACCCGCGACCAGCTGCAAACGATCATTCAGAACGCGGATATGCCGCTGCCGATGGGCGCGCGCGTCGCACGGAACATTGCTGCGGAGGCGTTTGCAAGCGAGGGCGTTACGACGCTCGGTGATTATTTCAATCTCACGATTATCTCCGTCGTTATCAACATCGTCGCGTGCCTTGCGGTATTTGTGATCGCGCGTATCATTTTGGGCTTCATCATCCGCGGCATCTCCTATGGCCGCGGCGGGTTCCCCGCACTTGCACACGGCGACAGCGCAATCGGCGCGGGCGTTGGGCTCTTGCAGGGCGTGCTGATCCTGTTTGCGATCTTCCTGCTGCTGCCCATCGCGCTCACGGTGCTGCCAAAGCTGTATATCTATGTGGAGAAATCCTTCTTCGGCGTGTTCTTTTACCGCGCCAACTTCTTTATCAACCTGATTCCCGGAACGTAAAGGGGGACGATTTCTTTTCTTCTATAAAGGGGGACGTTTTCTTTTCTTCTAAAGGGGACCGTTTTCTTTTCTTGAAGAAAAGAAACAAAAGACACTGCGGGGAAGGATGTCTTTCTGAGAAAAGGCGGTTTCCCGCTCGTCCTGCATAAGGCACGAAAAAACGGACGGTTCGTATGTGAACCGTCCGTTTTGTGTTGCATGTTGGCGAAAGCAACAGGAGCGCAGAAAAGAAGCTCAGCCGCAGATGATTTTCTTTTGCGTGGTCGGCTTGCACGGGAAAGCCGGCGCGCAGGCGCGGCGGACACGGGCAGAGACAAGGCGGAGGAGGGAGGCATACCCGCTGCGGTATTCCGACCGACGACAACGCAGGATGTGCCTGCGTCCGTCCGTCTGAGGGGCTGCGCTTCCCGCGCAAGCCGACCGTTTTTTCTTCTAAAAAGAAAAGAAGACGTCCGTCTGAGGGGCTGCGCTTCCCGCGCAAGCTGACCGTTTTTTCTTCTAAAAAGAAAAGAAGGGGGGACGATTTTTTTTCTTGAAGAAAAGAAACAAAAGACATAGCGGGGGAGGATGTCTTTCTGAGAAAAGGATGTTTCCCGCTCGTCCTGCATAAGGCACGAAAAAAACGGACGGTTCGTATGTGAACCGTCCGTTTTGTGAAGCGCGTTGGCGGAAGCAGCTTGAGCGGAGAGAAACAACTGTTCCGCAGATGACTTTCTTTTGCTTCCTTTTCTTTCTAGAAAGAAAAGGAAGGGAAAAACCGTTTACCGCACCGAAACCGGCGATCCGAACAGGCGGACCGCGTTTTCGTAGAGCGCCGCGCCGAGCGTTTCCTCATCCTCGCCGCGCAGCGCGGCGAGACGCGCCAGCACGAGCGACGTCATGGACGGATCGTTCCGTTCGCCTCTGTGCGGTTCCGGCGTCATATAGGGACAGTCCGTCTCGAGCAGCAGCCGGTCGCGCGGCGCAAACCGTACCACATCCGGCAGTTTTTTTGCATTCTTGAACGTGAGCGATCCGCCGACCCCGAGGGACAGACCGAGGTCCAGACACTCCCGCGCGGTCTCCACGCTGCCGGAAAAGCAGTGCATCACGCCCGAAAGCGCGGCCCGATGCGCATGGAGCAGCGCCATGCAGTCGCCGTGCGCCTCGCGATCATGGATCACAACGGGCATGCCGTGCGCGCCCGCGATGGCAAGCTGTTCGTCAAAGCAGCGCTTCTGCACATCGCGCGGAGAAAAATCATAATGATAATCCAGCCCGATCTCGCCCACGGCGCGGACGGCCGGATGCGCAAGCGCACGCTCGACCGCGTCTTTCGCGGACGCGTCCCATTCGGCGGCGCTGTGTGGATGCACGCCCGCTGCGCCGAGGATCAACGCCGGATACCGCTCCGTAAGCGCGATCATCTTCGGAAGATCGGAAAGCGCGCAGGCACATTCCAGCACGCCCGCCACGCCCGCTTGCGGCAAACGCGCGATGAGCGCATCGCGATCCGCATCAAAGCGCTCATCGAGCAGATGCGCGTGGGTATCAAAGCGTTTCATAGCCGTGCCTCTCACAGCGACAGGCGCATGAGCGCTTCGTCGTGGTACACGCCGTTTACCAACAGATACTTTTTGCGCAGACCGTCGACGGCAAAGCCGAACTTTTGATACAGCCGCACGGCGCGCTCATTGTCCGCATACACCTCAAGGCACAGATTGCGGATCGTGCCGGTTTCCCTGCAAAAGTCAATGATCTCCTGCATAAGAACGCTGCCGACGCCCTGCCCCCAGAGCCTGCGCCGCACGGAGATGCCCATGTGCGCGTTGTGCGCTATGCGCTTGTGCGTCTTTGCCTCGACGTTTGCAAGTCCGACGACCTCGTCTCCGATCAGCGCGACGAACATGCGCCTATCCGGCTTGTCGAACTGGGCCTCCAGAAACTCCGCCTCCTGCGCCTCGGTGAGCGGAACGCCCTCCGGCCCCACGAGCAGGTAATCGCTCTCGCCGCCAACACAGCGCAGGTAGGCGAGACAGGCGGCGGCGTCCGTTCCGCGCGCCTGCCGCACCCACAGCGTTTCGCCGTTCTTTAATGTGAATTCCTTCATGGTCAGCGCACCTTCAGACCGCTCTCCATCTCGGACAGGGTCGTGAGCGCGGAAAGCTTCTCGTCCGCTTCGTCCGATGCGCAGAGGATCATGCCGCGGCTCTCAATGCCGCAGAGCTTGACGGGCTTGAGGTTCGCGACGAGCACGACCGTTTTCCCGATCAGGTCTTCGGGCGCATACCACTTTTTGATGCCCGAAACGACCGTGCGCTCCTCGCCGCCCACGTCGAGCGTGAGCTTTAAGAGCTTCTTTGCGCGCTTGACCTCTTCGCAGTTCACGACTTTTGCAAGCCGGAGGTCGATCTTTTCAAAGTCCTCATACCCGATCTCCGGGACGGCCGCCGGCGCGGCGTCCGCCGCGCTCTCCGCGGGCGCAGCGGGGGTCTCGGCCTTTTTCGCTTCGGCAGCGCCCGCGGTCACGGCCGCTTTCGCGGCCGCGGCGGCCTTCGCAGCCTCCTGCTCCGCGGCAAGCTCGGCAAGCTCCTTCTGCACATCGATGCGCGGGAAGAGCGCTTCGCCCTTTTCGACCTTTGTTCCCGCAACGGTGCCGCCGAACGCCACGCTCTCGATGGTGCGGCGATCCGCCGGCGTTCCGAGCTGTGCGAACATCTTGTCCGGCGTGCTCGTCAGGTACGGCGCGAGCAGGGTGCCGACGATGCGCAGGCACTCCGACAGATTGTACAGCACGGTCGCGAGCCGTTCGCGCCCCTCGTCCGTCTTTGCAAGCACCCAGGGCGCTGTCACGTCGATGTATTTGTTGCACGCGCCGACAAGTTGGAAGATCGCAGCCAGCGCGTCCGGGATATGCCAGGCGGACATCTCCTTGTCAACCTTGCCGGGCGTCTCGTTCGCAAGCCGGATGAGCGCCGCGTCCTCCTCGCCGGTCCGGCCGGGCGCGGGGATCACGCCGTCAAAGTATTTGCCGATCATCGCGACCGTGCGCGAAAGGAGATTTCCGAGATCGTTCGCAAGATCCGTGTTGATGCGGTTGATCAGCGCCTCGTTCGAGAATACGCCGTCCGAGCCGAAGGGGACCTCGCGCAGCAGGAAATAGCGGATCGCGTCCACGCCGTAACGGTCGCAGAGCTTGACCGGATCGACGACGTTGCCCTTTGACTTGGACATCTTGCCGCCGTCGAGCACGAGCCAGCCGTGACCGAACACCTGCTTCGGCAGCGGGAGCCCCAGCGCCATCAGCATGATCGGCCAGATGATCGTATGGAAGCGCACGATCTCCTTGCCCACGATATGCACGTCGGCGGGCCAGAACTTCTTGTAGAGTGTGTCGTCGTCGCTTCCCCACCCGAGCGCCGTAATGTAGTTCGAAAGTGCATCGAGCCAAACATATACGACGTGTTTTTCATCAAATGTGACGGGAATCCCCCACTTGAAGCTCGTGCGGGAAACGCACAGATCCTCGAGACCGGGCAGCAGGAAGTTTTGCAGCATCTCATTGGCGCGACTCGCGGGCTGAATGAAGTCCGGGTGCGTTTTGATGTGCTCGATGAGGCGGTCGGCGTATTTGGACACGCGGAAGAAGTAGCTCTCCTCCTCGACGAGCTCGACGGGGCCGCCGCAATCGGGGCATTTGCCGTCCACGAGCTGGCGTTCGAGCCAGAAACTCTCGCAGGGCGTGCAGTAGTGTCCCGTATAGCCGGACTTATAGATATCGCCCTGATCGTAGAGCTGCTTGAAGATCTTCTGCACGGCCTTGACGTGGTAGTCGTCGGTCGTGCGGATGAATTTGTCGTAGGAAATGTCGAGCAGCTTCCACAGGTCTTTGAAGCCGGCGACGATCTTGTCCACATATTGCTGCGGGGTCACGCCCGCGGCCTTGGCCTTGCGTTCGATCTTTTGGCCGTGTTCGTCCGAGCCGGTCAGGAAAAACACGTCATAGACGTGCTGCCGCTTGTAGCGGGCGATGGCGTCGGTCGCGACCGTGCTGTATGCGTGGCCGATGTGGAGCTTGTCGCTCGGGTAGTAAATGGGGGTCGTGATGTAAAACGGTGTTTTCTCCTTACAATGGTCGCACATGGGGCAATCTTCCTCCTTATGATCGTGTCTGAGATTCCTTTGATCCGCCGCTTCTGCGGGAAGGCGATCCGCGTGCCGGACGGGCCGCCGACCGGATATAAAAAACGCATACCGCCCGCCGGGGACAGTATGCGCAAACAACAACGCCATGCTGCAAAAACCACCCTGCTTCCCCGCAAGCGCTGCGGAGGCACAAGTCCGCGCTGTATCGGGCGCGTCCCGCGTGGGCTCAGGGCGGATGAAACCGTTCGCCCAATCGCGGCTCGGGAGCCATGTTCGGCGGCGCGCTCCCGCAGATCTTTCACCAAACGATCCGCTCTCTTGTCACGGGATGCTTTCCGCGTACTCTTTCCGTCATTGCCAAGTGGTATCTTGGCGCGGAGCATGCGCCGTTTTTGCCCGCAATTCCGCGCTTCTTTCGGAACACATTATAGCATCGGGCAAAATTCCTTGTCAAGCAAGGCGAAACGGTGGTACACTACAAAAAAAGAACGTTCACGATCCACGCCTCGCAGGAGAAGGGGATACCCTGTGCTGCGCGGACGTTTTTGCGTGCATTGCGCTGATTCTGGGAGGGAAGCACCATGTATGTTGTCGCCGGGCTCGGCAATCCGGGTCTCATCTATCGCAAGTCCCGCCACAACGCCGGGTTTCAGGCGCTGGATGCGCTGGCGGGGCGGCTGCACATCCGCGTGACAAAGCGCGGCATGAACGGGCTGTACGGCGAGGGCGTTTACCGCGGGGAGCGCGTGCTGCTCGTCAAGCCCCAGACGTATATGAATCTGTCCGGCGACTGCGTGCAGAAGCTGCTGCATTTCTACAAGGTTCCGCCGGAGCATCTCATTGTGATGTACGACGACATCGATCTGCCGACGGGCTCGCTGCGCATTCGTGCGAACGGGAGCGCGGGCACGCACAACGGGATGCGTTCCGTCGTCGCCTGCGTCAACTCGGAAAACTTCCCGCGCATTCGCATCGGCGTAGGCAAGCAGGGCGAGGGCGAGCTGAAGGATTACGTGCTCGGCAAGCCGTCAAAGGCGGATCAGGCGCTGCTTGAGGAGACGTTTGAAAAGGCCGCCGAGGCTGCGGAGCTCATCATTGCCGGCGACATCTCGAAGGCGCAGATGCGATTCAACAAAAAGCACGAGGGACGGTAGTTCCTTTCTTTTAGAAAAAAGAAAGGAACCGAAAGAAAACCGTCAGCGGGTGCAAAGCGGCTTGCGCTGCCGCGGTTCAAACGACGGCTTCATACGGGGAACCATCGTTTGCACGGGTGCGATGAACTGAGCGCGGCGCTTTCGGTCTCGAAAGAAAGGAACCGAAAGAAAACCGTCTGCGGCTCGAAGCGGTTTTCGATTTGCGCTTTTCACACGAAAACCGTTTCCCCCGAAAGGCCCTTGCGGGCAGCGCCTCGCCGCGCGGCCGCAACGGTAGGATGAAGCGCTGTTTCGTTTCCGTTGTCCGAGAAAGAAAAAGGAAGAAAGAAGAGGAAAGAGGCTCCCGATGCAACATCCCATCCTGACCGTTTTGCGCGACGCGCCGGAGTTTCGCCGCATGGAGGACGCGCTGTCCCGGAGCTGCGGCCCGGTCGCAGCCTTCGGCTTGCAGGAATCGCACAAAGCCCATATCGCGGCGGTGCTGTCGCTCTCGCACACCGTCCTGCTCGTGTCCGCAACGGATACGGGCGCCGCGCGCCTATGGGATTCCGTCCGCGGGTATCTGCCGGACGCGTCGCTGTTTCTGCCGCGGGAAACGCCGCTCGTGCATGTGATGAACGCCTCGTCGGAGCGCGCGGGAAGCCGCGCTTCCGCGCTTTCTTCACTGCTGTTCCGGGAGAATCGACTTGTCATTTGCTCCATGGGCGCGCTCTTGCAGCGGCTCGCACCGCGCGACGTGTATGTGTCACAGTGCGTGCGGCTCAAAACGGGCGACGAAACATCGCCCCGTGCGCTCGTGCAGCGCCTTGCCGCCGCGGGCTATGAGCGCGTCGAGCTTGTCGAGGGCCGGGGACAGGTCGCGAGCCGCGGCGATCTTGTGGACGTATACCCGCCGGACGCGCGCTATCCCATCCGCGTGGAGTTTTGGGGCGATACCATCGACCAGATGCGCGACTTTGACCCCATCACGCAGCGGTCGGTCGAGCAGCGGACGGAGGCGCTTCTGCCCCCCGCCTATGAAACGCCGCAGACGGAGCAGGCCATTGCCCGTGCGCTGCGCCATGCTGCGGACAAGATCGGCTTTGAAACGCAGGTCGAGCTGTGGCGGCAGGGGCTTCCCGCCGCGGGCGCGGACGCCATGCTTCCGCTGCTGTATCCGAAGCTCGACACCCTTCTCGATTATCTGCCCGAGAGCGCCGTTCTCGTGCTGGACGAGCCCGCGCGGCTCGAGGAAGCGGCAAAGACCGCGGAAATGACCTTTGCAGAGAGCGTGACCGCCATGCTCGAGCGCGGCGAGGGCGACGCCGCCCAGGGCAAGCTCCAGCTTGGCGCGGAGGAGACGCTTTCGATGCTAAACACGCCGCGTACCGCAGCCTGCTATGCGCTCACGCGTCCGCACCACGCCTTCCCGCCCAAGGAGATCGTACAGTTTCTTGCCCGCCCCGCGCCGCAGTATATGGGCGATACGGAAGAGCTGCTGCGCGACGTCCGCCTCTGGAAGCAAACGGGCGAGGCCGCCGTGCTCTTTGCGGGCGAGCACGCAAAGCCGCTGTTTGAGCAGCTTGCCGCGGCCGGCGCGGAGGTCGCGTTCTCCGAGACGCTCACGCGCCCGCCCGTGCGGGGGGAAGTACTCGTTACGGGCGACGCGCTGCTGACCGGCTTTGCATATCCGGAGCTGCACCTGACCGTGCTCGGCGCGTCGGAGCTGTTCGGCAAGCGCTCCGCCGTGAAAAAGGTGCAGAAAAAGCGCAATACCCTGAGCTTTTCCGAGCTGTCCGTCGGGGACTACGTCGTACACGAGGCGCACGGCATCGGCCGCTTTGTCGGAGTGGAATCGCTCACGGTGGACGGCAGCACGCGCGACTATCTGCTGCTTGAGTATCGCGGCGGCGACCGGCTGTATATCCCGACCGACCAGATGGATCGCGTGCAGAAATATGTGGGCGGCGGCGACGAGGATACCGTGCCGCACCTGTCCAAACTCGGCGGCAGCGAGTGGCAGGGGCGCGTGAACCGCGCGAAAGCCTCCGCAAAAAAGCTCGCCGTCGATCTTGCGGAGCTGTATGCCGCGCGCGCGTCCGTTCGCGGCTTCGCGTTTTCCAAGGATACGCCGTGGCAAACGCAGCTTGAGGAGCGCTTCCCCTATCAGGAGACACCAGATCAGCTCGAGAGCATCCGAGAGATTAAGGCGGACATGGAGCGCCCGCATCCCATGGACCGCCTGCTCTGCGGCGACGTGGGCTACGGCAAAACCGAGGTGGCGCTTCGCGCCGCGTTCAAGGCCGTGCAGGACTCCAAGCAGGTCGCGTTTCTTGTGCCGACGACGATCCTCGCGGAGCAGCATTACAATACGCTCGCCGCACGCTTTTCGGACTTCCCCGTGCGCACGGCGTGCCTGTCGCGCTTCCAGAGCGCGGAGCAGAGGAAACAGGTCAAAAAGAAGCTGGCCGCAGGCGAGATCGACATCGTCGTCGGCACGCACGCGCTGCTTGCAAAGGACGTGCGCTTCAAGGATCTCGGACTGCTCATCATCGACGAGGAACACCGCTTCGGCGTAAACCACAAGGAACAGATCAAGGCGCTGCGGCAGGAGATCGACGTACTGACGCTCACCGCGACGCCCATTCCGCGCACGCTGAACCTGTCCATGTCCGGCATTCGCGACATCAGCGTGATCGAGACGCCGCCGGACGCGCGCTACCCCGTGCAGACCTTTGTGCTGGAATACACGGACGGGCTCGTTACGGACGCCGTCACGCGCGAGCTGTCCCGCGGCGGACAGGTCTACATCGTGAACAACCGTGTGCGGAGCATCGAACAATACGCCGAGCACCTTCGGGAGCTGCTTCCGGAGGCCACGGTGCTGGTCGCGCACGGACAGATGCCGGAAAAGCAGCTCGAACAGGCGATGATGGACTTTATGGAGCACAAGGCGGACGTCCTGCTCTGCTCGACGATCATCGAAAGCGGTCTGGACATACCCAACGCCAACACGCTTCTTGTGCTCGAGGCCGATCGCATGGGGCTTGCCCAGCTCTACCAGCTCAAGGGGCGCGTCGGGCGCAGCACGCGGCTCGGCTATGCGTATTTCACCGTGCAGCGCGGCAGAGCCATGAACGAAAAAGCGCACAAACGCCTCATGGCCATCCGGGAATTCACGCAGTTCGGCGCAGGCTTCCAGCTTGCCATGCGCGATCTGGAGATCCGCGGCGCGGGGAGCCTCCTCGGCGCGGAACAGCACGGCCACATTGCGGACATCGGCTACGAATACTACCTCAAGATCGTACAGGCCGCGGTACGCGAGGCGCGCGGCGAGGAAACGCCGCTGCCCGAAACGGACGTGACGCTCGACATTCCGATGAGCGCGCACATTCCGGGCGGCTTTATCCCGAACGAGGTGCAGCGCCTCTCGGCCTATCGCAGGATCGCGGACGCGGAGGGCGAGGACGCGCAGCTGCTGCTGCGGGAGGAACTGGAGGATCGCTACGGCGAGCTGCCCGAGGAGGTAGAAAACCTGTTCCTGCTTGCAAAGATCAAGCAGCTTGCAAAGCGTGCATACATCGGGCTTGTGACCGTGCGCGACGGCGAAGCAAAGCTCAGCTTTTTGCCGGACGCACCGCTCGACGGCGGGAAGCTGCTCGGCGCGGTCTCGAACTTTCTCGGCGCGCAGCTTTTGGCGAGCGAGCCGCCCGCTGTCCGGATCCGGCAGAAAAACGTCGACGCTGCGGCGCTTGCCCGGAAATTGCCACAATTTATTTACACAATCGTGCATTGTGTTGACGCGCCGGAACGTATATAATGCAGGTGACTACATGAGTAACCATGGAGGAGAAAGAATGAAACTGACCCTGAAGAAGGCCCTTTCGCTGCTCGTTGCCGCCGCAATGCTGCTCTCCCTTGCAGCCTGTGCCGATAAGACCGCAGGCACGGCCGCGCCCGCCGCATCCACGGATACGAGCGCAAGCGCGGGCATTAACCGTGACGCCGTTGCCGTCCGCGTGGGCGATCGCGACATCACCGCGGGCGAAATCGCCGATATGTATACCCAGTATGTGTCCATGTACCAGGCCTACGGCATGGCCGCACCGACGGCAGATGAAGACATCAAGTCCTTGCAGGATACGGTCGTTTCGACGCTCGTCGATTACGATATCCTGCTGTATCAGGCGTCGAAGCTCGGATATGATTCTCTGACCGCCGAGCAGGAGGCCGAATTGCAGGAGTCGCTCAGCACGGAGATCGAGTCCATGATCGAGTATTACTCGCAGGACGCCGAGACCGAGGGGACCGACGAGGATATCCGCAACGCAGCCATCGCTGCGATCAACCAGGAATTGGCCAATTACGGCTGGAACACGGATTTTGAAGGCTACAAAAAGCTCCGCGAGCAGGAGCTGCGGGAAGAAGCCGTCATCGCAAACCTGGAAAACTCCATCAAGGCTTCCGCTTCCGTGAGCGACGAGGACGTCAAGAACTATTACGACACGCTCTATCAGGAGCAGAAGGAACAGCTTGAGGATCCGACGCAGTATCTCGGCCTGGAGGAGGACTACGAGATGAACGGCGGAACGCCGATGCTGATCGTTCCCGAGGGCTATGTCCGCGTCAAGGTGCTGTCCGTCATGCCGGAAGGAACGCTCGACGAAAACTATGACACGCTGCTCAGCGAGATGACCGCGCTCGAAGCCGAATACGGCAACCTGGCGCTGGCAGGCGGCGACGCGGCGCGCATCACCGAGATCAAGAACGAGTACGCGCAGAAGAAGCTCGAGGCCGACGGCCTGTTCGACGCTTATACTGCGGACGCGCATGCAAAGATCCGGGAAGCATATGCGAAATTGCAGGCGGGCGAGAGCTTTGACGATGTGTTCGCCGCCTACAACGAGGACACGACCTATACGACCTACCCGGTGTTTGCCGAGCGCGGCCGGCTCATGATGCCGAATGAGGACGACGGCACCTGGGACGAGAAGCTTCGCAATGCGGCCAAGGGCCTGACCCCCGGACAGTATTCGGACATCGTGGAGATCGAGGGCTCGTACTTCATCGTCTACCTCGTGGGCGAGGAGCCGGCGGGCGATGTTCCCTATGATACGGTACTGAACGCTCTGCGCGAAAGCGCACTCGCATCGCGGCAGGAGACCGTCTGGCAGGCGCAGCAGGAGGAATGGTCGAAAGACACCTCCATCGTGACCTACTATGAGGACGCTTACCGCAGCATCGGCAAATAAAACACGAAACACAGCGCAGCGCGCCGCATTCGAAACAACGGGTGCGGCGCTGCTTGTTTAAGGGACGATTTCTTTTCTCTGAAGAAAAAACAAAAGGCACTGCCGGGGAGGGGGAGCAAGGCGCTTCCCCCTCGCACAGCTTGCACTGCACGAAAAAACGGGCGGTTCGTATGTGAACCGTCCGTTTTGTGCAGCACGTTGGCAAGGCCGAGCCGCTGAGGAATATCCTTCCGGCAATTGGCTTTCGTTTGCCTGCTTTTCTTTCCGAAAAGAAAGGAAGGCGAGAAAAGAAGGAGGGACAGTCTCAGCGTCCGCACCAATCGCGAATGCGGCGAACATTTTCCGCACGGAGACACCAAACAACATAGCGCCGGTGATCCGCGGTGGTGATCGTCACCCGGTTTGAGGCGCCCGCGCTGCCGGATTCATACCTGCTTTGTACGGAGAGAATATGCGCTTTGAAGATCGCGCTGCACCCGGCCCAGATCAGCCAATCGCGGCTGATATACAGCGTTGTCTCAAGGTGCTCGGCGTCGGTATCGGAAAAAACGGTGTTGTATAAGGATTCCTGCTTTGCAATCATTTTTTTGAAGCGAATGGTTGGAAACAGGCTGATCGCAACGCAGATCAGAGCCAGCGGAAACGGCGCGAGCGCGACCGCCAGATCATACGGTACCACGTCATATAGGAAACTGACGATCAGCAGAGGAACGCATATGATCGCTGCGCAGAACAGAGCAAGGAACATGTTTCTTCGCAGATAAATTCGGATGTATTTCTCTGTCACAAAACCACCTCGTATGGCTATTGTAGCAAATTCCGCGGCGGCTGGGAAGCTCCGCGCAGCGGTTTCCGGCGCGTTCAGAAAAATAGTGTGTACTTTTGGTTATGCAAAAAGCGAAAGCCCCAGATATTGTCTGGGGTTTTCATGGCAAATCACGCGAATTTGGATAAAAATGCACCCCACCTTGCTTCTGGGTGCATTTCAGGTCAGGCGGGTGCAATTTTAAGAATCCGCTGCAACCAAACAGCCTCCACTACGGTATTATTTATACTAGAATTCACATTCGTTTAGTACTGGTGTAACCTTTATGTGGTATTTTTCGTCTTATAGAAAGCCTTATTGGAGGGAGATACGTGAAAAAACTATCCATTGTTTTCTGGGTATTAGCGATCCTTCTTTCTGACATCATGTGTGCTGTCGTAGCGTATAACTACTGCGATTTGCTTTGGGGTGGGAAATACGCCGGGTACAGTGCACCAGCCAGCACAGCTTTTCTATACGCGATCCCATTTGCCATCGGTATGATTGTCAGTATTGTACTTGCGATTATCTGCCGGAAAAAGGCGGCCAAATAGCAGAAAGAGCTCTTAAACACTCAGGAGGTACCATGATGAAACGATTATTTATAATATGCCTTTGTTTCATTCTTCTTGTAGCCGCTTTCGGTTGCAAGGCCAAACCATCTACAGAGGCAGAAAAAGCCAGTTCTGTCTTTCAAGCAACTATTATTGAGATAAAAGACGGAGCGATGCTTGTCAAACCTGTTGATGGTTATCCGGAAGCAAACTATGCCGAGCTTATAAATGTAATAATTCAGCATATGTCAAGCTCTCCCGAACCAAAGGCAGGAGATATCGTTGAGATCACATACAACGGCATTATGACGGAAGAAGATCCCCCATCTCCCTGTGGCGTGGAAACAATCAAGATTGTGAGTTCAGGATCAGTAACCGCAGATGAATCGCTTGACGTGCCGGTTCAGGTAAGTGACGTGGGTAGCAATCAGTTCGAAGGGGAGTTCATAGAGGTAAAGCCTCAGTGCCCTCCGTCCTATGGTGTTTTGTTCTGGCTGCCGGCAGATTGGACACTCGAAGTCACGCAATCCGCTGACGATCCCACCAGTGATCTTATCGTGAGTATCAGGCCCGAATTTCCCGGAACGGAAGGCGTCATAACGCTTCGGCATATCAAAGGCTTCGGCGTATGCGGCACAGGCCTTGAACAAAAAGATATAGAGTTTCATGGCCATCCGGCGCGGCAGGGATTCTATGACGGAAATACGCTATGGAGTCATATTATCCTGAAAGATCCGAAGGACTGTGTGATCATCAATAGCGCTGAAAACTGGTACGAAGAATACGAGGAAGAAATCAACAAAATCCTTTCCACGGTAGAGTTTGTATATTATGAAACCGATACTTCCATACTGGAGCCTGCTGAGAGGATCATCGATTCTGCCTCCTTCGACATCGACGGTGACGGCATAATCGAGGACTGCAAAATAGCGTACGGTCCGACATCCGGACTGTTCACGGTAGTTATCACTGCCTCTGTTGATGGGAATATCAAATACAAAAACACATTCAACCTTGCAAGTGGAAACCTCTCGTTCGGGAAAAAAGATGGCTCGCCATGCATCATCCGGGAAAGAGCTCAGGACCAGGACCCAAAAACCGAACACCTCCCGCTTTCCGTTCAGGACGGTCGCATCGTGATCGACGGACTGGACCCTGTATATGAGGGATACTGGGGCGGCTCTGAATGGAATTATGGCTTGGAGGTACAGATGGAAGTCTGTACGGACGCACAATCATATGTTGATGCGCTTTCTGAGAAGGACAAACAAAAGATCCTTGATTTTGCCAAAAAATGGTATGCGCAGAACTTCCCGAACTATAAGGATATGGTGTTTGAGTTTGCCAAAGACTCGGATTTCGGGTATACCCAATATCCTCAGTACAAGCCCGGAGAGATGATCATCCTGAAAGCTTATGAAAAAGACCATCCCGATAATCGCAGAACATGCTTTATCGCCATATCTGATTCCGGGTATGAGGTGTTCAATGAGGGTTGGTAGTGGACGACCATAATGTCGAGTACGATGGAAAGAAATGGTCGATCTCTGCTTTGGCCACGATGCTTACACAGAGCAAGTGGGGTGTCGCTGGTCCTCGCTATTTTAAATATAACGGCGAGTGGTTAAACGATATTCGGAAGCGACTCGGTAATTGATATGCCATCTATCTACAATCCCGGCGATCGCGCATACATCGTTGAGAGCAACCTGTACCTCCGAGAAGTGGAGGTTATCAAGGTTGCTGGTGGGTTCTGCACTATCCGGTTCGTGGATCGTGGCGGAGGGATCAAGGTTCGGGAGAGTAGGTTATATCCATCCAGAGAGGCTGCAGAGGCAAGTCTCCCGAAGAAGGAAATGCCGAAGAAGTCGCACTGGGAGTTCTAAGGAAGGGCGGATGCTTGGATGATATATGCAAAAGAAGTCTTGCAGGCGCAGCTTGCACGTGGCCTCGGTCTCGATAGATATGCCGAGATCATGCGCGGAGATCCAGCTTCCCCGGAATTCCAGCGTGCTTTCAACGGGTATTATCGTATCCGGCGTAACGAAGAATGGAGGCAGCACTACTACGATCTGTTCGCCAACGCAAAGGCTGAGCATTTCTCCTTTGAGCAGATCATCACGGAACTGTATCGGCTGACCGGGAATGTTGAGGCGTCGTTCAGTTCCAAGATGCTGGCGACGATTGATGCGTCTAAACCAATATGGGACCAGTATGTTCTTCAGAATCTTGGCCTTGAGCTGATGGGAAAAACACAGGAAGAGAAGCTGCAGAATGCTGTGGCCTTGTATGCCCAGATCGTGAATTGGTACGCCGATTATCTGACCACCGATGAGGCCCGGGAGAATATCTACGAATTTGATCGTCTGCTTCCGGAGTATGCGTGGGTCAGCGATACAAAGAAAATCGACTGCTTGCTGTGGAGCAAGAGGTAACGGACAGACAAATCGGGATTTTTGGAGGAGAACTTTTGACATGCATATCATTCAAATAGCAAATGATGAAGATAAAAAGAGCATAACCAGAAATATATTGGAAGAACTGCCTGAATGGTTTGGAATCCCTGAGGCACGAGAAGAATATATTCGCGACAGCGCAGGAAAAGTCTTCTTTTGTGCCATGGAAAACGAAAAAGACTTGGGATTTTTGTATCTCAAAGAAACGGGAAAAGATACAGTTGAGCTTGCAGTTATGGGCGTCTTAAAAGAATATCACCGCAAGGGAATCGGAAAAGAACTTTTTAACCGTGCGAAAAAGGCTGCAAAAGAAATGGGTTATTCATTTATACAGGTTAAAACTGTTCAAATGGGGAAATATAAATCCTATGACGATACAAATCGGTTTTACATTTCTATCGGTTTTAAGGAGTTTGAAGTATTTCCTACATTATGGGATAAATGGAATCCCTGCCAAATCTATGTGATGGGAATATGACAAATTCCG
>ERZ824600.750-NODE-750-length-46433-cov-3.870715_pt1 | contig 46433 bp, 44 predicted proteins | sample MGYA00519933_ERZ824600 | MGnify/ENA primary metagenome ERZ824600 (study PRJEB31778, sample SAMEA3449178) | human gut metagenome | biome: human gut; feature: human-associated habitat; material: faeces | place: United Kingdom | collected 2010/2012 ... | reverse complement strand
CGGCGGGCAATTCGGATTACATATCCGCAGAGATCAATGTCGCCAAAAACCGTCACGGCGGCACAGGTGTCGTGAAGCTTGCCTGGGTCGGCAAGTATTTCAAATTTATGAGTATAGAGGAAAACGTCGCCGATGTATCGGGAGTCTGAGCTTGTTTGCTCCGTTTGGAATTACCTCGACGGTATCCGCATTGAAACGGAGGGAAAGGGAATATGCGCCTGCCTTTCCGGCGGAGCGGATTCGGTCGCGCTGCTTTCGGCGCTTGAAGAGCTTTCGGGCGAATTCGGGTACAGGCTTTACGCCTGTCATTTCAACCACGGTATCCGCGGCGCGGAGGCGGACAGGGATGAAAAATTCTGCAAAGACCTGTGTGCCCGCCTAGGTATAAAGATATTCTGCGGTCGGGACGATGTTCCGGCGTATGCGGCTCTTTACGGTAAATCCGTCGAAGAAGCGGCGCGCGAATGCAGATATGCGTTTTTTTCGCGTATTCTCGCAAAGCGGGATATAGACTTCTGCGCCACCGCTCACAACATGAACGACGATGCCGAAACATTGCTTATGAACCTCTGCCGGGGCTCCGGTTCCAACGGCGCTTCCAGCATTTCACCTCGCAACGGCAGCATCCTCCGACCGATGCTGAAAGTACCGCGCAGCGAGGTGGAATCCTACCTTGCCGCTGTCGGCAGGGAATATATTACAGACAGCACAAACCTTTGCGATGATTACACACGCAACTATTTCCGCCACGAAGTACTGCCGGCTATCGAAAAGGTATACCCGAACGCCGTTGCGGCACTTTCATCCTTTGCCGATTCCGCGAGGGAGGACAGAGCGTATTTCGAAAGCGTTACGGAAGGGCTCGGCGGGGATCTTACCGGTTTGCCGAAACCGCTTCGTGACCGTGTAATTTTAAGAAAATATAAAGACTTTACCGGTAAAATTGCTTCAAGGCAGGTTTTGAATTCGGTCTCCGCGGCTCTTGCAGCCGGCGGGCGGAAAGTTGTATTTATCGATAACGGGACGGAGGCTGTGACCGACAACGGCACCGTGGCATTTTTCAGGCGTTCGAGCGGGAATGCGCCGCTTTACGATGAAGTCCTTCTTGCCGGCGGCGAAAACAATGTTCTGGGCAGAAGAGCGGCGGTGTATGTCGGTGCCGCAGAAGGTGCGTTTATTAACAAAGTGTTCACCGAAAACACCCTCGAATCTGCTAATATATCCGGTAATCTCCGCGTGCGCAACCGCCGCGAGGGCGACCGTATATGTATCCGCGGCGTGAACCGCAGCGTTAAGAAGCTGTTTATCGAAAACGGTATCCCGAAGGAATACCGTTCGCATATCCCGGTGATACTTGATGACATAGGTATCATATATATACCATTTGTCGGTATCTCCGACAGAGTATTTTCCAAAACCCCGGAAAAACCGATCCATATTACAACAGTATTGAATAATACAGAACCCGAAAGGTGGGGCGTTGCCTATGAAAAAAAGAAGCAGCGGTAAGTTTATAATACTTGCCTACATTTTGTTTTTTGTCCTGATAATAGTGATCGCGAATTCGATTATGTCCGGCAATACGAGCCAAAAGGAGATCGATTACAGCGAAGTAGTGCAGATGTTCCGCGACGGCAAGGTAAAGCGCTTTTATATCGACGGCAGCACCAGTACGCTTTATCTTTCCGAAAAGGCAGAGGATGTCAAGGAAGGCGCGAGCGTTGCGGACGGCAAGTTCGAATACAGCCACAAGCTGCTCAGCTTCACCTCATTCAAGGAAGACTGCGGCGATCTGATTAAAGAACAGCTCGGTGTCAGTATAGACGATTATACCTATAAAGCCCCGAAGGAGATCCCCTGGTGGGTCGCATATCTCCCTTATCTTATAATTGTTATCGCCTTTGTGTTCATGTTCTGGTACTTCGTTGTGCGGTCGAGCAAAAACGGCAGCGGCGGCGGTATTGGCAGACTCAATTCCTTCAACAAGGCACGCACAAAGCTCGGCAGCGACGAAAAGAAAAAGGTTCTCTTTACCGATGTGGCCGGTGCGGATGAGGAAAAGGAAGAATTGCAGGAGGTTGTCGACTTTCTTCGAAACCCCGGCAAGTATTCCGAACTGGGTGCAAGGATTCCGAAGGGCGTTTTGCTTGTAGGCGCTCCCGGTACCGGTAAAACACTGCTTGCAAAGGCTGTCGCGGGGGAAAGCGGCGTTCCGTTTTACTCCATCTCCGGCTCGGACTTTGTCGAAATGTATGTCGGTGTCGGCGCTTCGCGCGTGCGCGATCTGTTTGAAACGGCTAAAAAAACCGCGCCCTGCATTATTTTTATAGATGAGATTGATGCCGTCGGGCGGCACAGAGGTGCAGGTCTCGGCGGCGGGCACGACGAACGCGAACAGACTTTGAACCAGCTTCTTGTCGAAATGGATGGGTTCGGTGTCAATGACGGTGTTATCGTTATGGCGGCAACAAACCGTCCGGATATCCTCGATCCCGCGTTGCTTCGCCCCGGAAGATTCGATCGCCAGATAACGGTCAATTATCCGGATATCAAGGGCAGGGAAGAAATACTGAAGGTTCACGCCCGGAATAAACCGCTGGGCAAGGATGTTGACCTTGCTACTGTCGCAAAGACGACCGTCGGCTTTACCGGTGCGGATCTTGCAAATCTTCTCAACGAGGCCGCTCTCCATGCGGCACGAAAGAAGAAAACCGTAATCAATACCGATGATATCGAGGAAGCGACGATAAAAGTCATTGTCGGCCCTCAGAAGAAATCCAGCATAATCCTGCCGGAGGAAAAGCACAAAACCGCCGTACACGAAGCCGGCCACGCGATCGTGCAGAAGCTTGTCGGATCCCCCGATCCTGTACACCAGATCTCCGTGATACCGAGCGGGCGTGCACTCGGCTACACGCTTTCCTTCCCGGAGAAGGATAAACGCAGCGTTTACAAAAACGAACTGCTGGATAATATATGTATGCTGCTCGGCGGCAGAGCGGCGGAACAGCTTGTAAACGGCGATATATCCGGCGGCGCCTCCAACGATATGGAGCGTGCAACCGAGATCGCACGCAATATGGTCACAAAGCTCGGCATGAGCGATGTGCTCGGCCCGGTTGTCTATTCTTCGGAAAACAACGAGGTTTTCCTCGGCAAGGATTTCGGAACGACCAAAAACTATTCCGAAAAAATAGCCGAGCTTATCGACGACGAGATAGAAAAGATCATCAAGGGCCAGTTCGAGCGTGCTTTGAAAATACTTGGCGACAACCGCGGTATAGTCGAATTCATTGCCGATTATCTTGTCAAGCACGAGATTATGGACGGCGAGCAATTCGAGCTCTGCTTCCGCGATGGCGTTACCGAAGCCGATCTTGATGCGGTTTCCGAAAGAAAAGCAAACCGCAACAGCAAGGAAAATGAGGAACGCCGCGCCGAACTTGAAAAAGCAAAAAGCGAAAGAAAGAGAAAAACTCCTCGTGCCGACGACGATTCCGGGAAGGATGATATCTTTTCGGACGACGTATTTAAGGAATGACGATCAGAATGCTCTGGCGCCGGTAACCCCTGCGCCGGAGCGTTTTGCGGTGAATAAAAAAATCCCCGGCGGTTATCCTTCGATTATAAACAATTATTTTCGGAGGTAACGGATATGAAGAAATCCGAATCGTTTTTCAAAGGAAGTCTCGGCTTTGCCATTATCGCTCTGACGTTGCTTGCTGCTGCCGTCACCGGGCTTTATTTCGGCGTTGCACTCGACAGGAACGCGCTACAAGAAGGCGATATCAGTGACGAAAGCGAGCTGCTTTTTGATCTTTCGGAACCGGTTTCCGAGGTTCCGGAGAAGCTTACTTCCGCTTCGGACGGTTCGGCCGCATTTGCCGAATCTTTCGCTTCTGCGGCAGAAAGCGAACCGGAAACATCAGCTTCGCGGGCAGAGGGCACGGAAATCGAGCACGGCTGGGTCATCAATTTACACGGGTATACCTATCTGTATAACGGGCGCGGGTATCGCCAGTTCAATTACGGCAGTGCGGCACTCGGCCGTTATGTCGATACCCTTGCGGCGTTTTGCAGGGAAGTGAGCGGAAGTTCGAGAGTTTTCAACCTTCCTGCGCCGGTAAGCACAACATTCGCCGATATCCCGCGTGAGATATATAAAGAGGATAATTTCTACAATCTTCCGCAGAGCACATTTGTCGCGGCGGTTTCAACAGAGCTCGGCGCGGATGCGGTGACGATCGATATCGTAGACCGGCTCGAATCGCTGTATGATGCGGGAGAAAGCGTTTATTATAATACCGACAGCAACTGGACTCCGCTTGCAGCTTACCATGCCTATGAAGCATTCTGCAATGCGGCGGGTATAAAATCGCTTTCCGTTTCGGAATTCGGAAATTGCGGGTACGGCGGTTTTCTCGGCGATTTTTACAAAGCAACCGGTTCGGCTCTGCTTGCGGAAAACGAGGATGACTTTTATTGCCTTACTCCGCCGAAGGGTATTACGACGGAGCTCAATGCATACGTTTCGGGCAAAAAGCGCTCCGGTTACAGTCTTTGTGCGAACAGGTATTTGAAGGACGACCCATTCGGGGTCTATTTCGGAATTAAGGCATCACGTTACGAGATCATCAGCAATGCCGAAGGCGGCGGAAGCCTGCTTGTCATCGGGGATACCTCCTGCCGCCCGATGATACCTCTTCTTACAGCGCATTATTCACGGATCGATTATATCGATCCGGCGACTTTTCAGGAAAACCTTATCGAATTCGCCGCAAAGCGCAACTATGATGATATACTGATTTCAATGTACACCGTAAATGCGGTAAGCGGAGCCGAAGTCCCGGCTTTTGCAAATCTTATCGGGAGTAAAGATAATGGACAATAAAACAATATACGGATTCGTCTCTGTCAAAAGCGTTATCGAGGCAAAAAGCCGCGATATAGAAAAAATATATATCGAACGCGGACGTTACGAAAAAGCCATGCGTTCCAAACTTTCGGTCACCGAGCAGCGAAGATATGCCTCCATATTGGCATCGGGTGCGGAATGCGTATTTGTCTCCGAGGATGAATTTGCCGCGCTCGCGCCGGAAAGCGGCTCCGGCGGCATCGCCGCGCTTGTCGGACCGCGCAGATTTACTCCCGCACAAAAGCTCCTTTCGATGCGCGGGGGCTACATAGCCGTATTGGACGGTATAGAGGATCCGTTCAATTTTGCGTATGCTCTCAGGTCGCTTTATGCCGCCGGGGTCGACGGAGTTATCCTGCCGGAACGGAATTTTTATGAGGCGAGCGATACCGTCATACGCTCCTCCGCAGGCGCTTCCGAAAAGATAAACGCCTGCTGCGTTCCCTCTCTTGCAGAGGCCTGCGCTGTTTTGAAGCGTAACGGGTATACGATTGTCTCTACCGCAAAGACATCGGAAGCAAAGGATCTTTATCGCTGCCGCTTCAATCGCCCGCTTTGCGTTGTATACGGCGGGGAAAAGCGGGGCATCAGCAAGGAGATAATCGATATTTCCGACGAAGTGGTAAAGATAAAATACCCGCGTGATTGCCACTATTCTCTGCCGGCGTGCAGCGCGGTATCGATCATTTCATTCGAAATAGCGCGAAAGCTTTCAAGATACACCCCCGAAAAATAACACCTCCGGGATATCGCCCATTATTACCGTGTCGCTTATAATGTATTCCACCTCTATTTTGTCGCTCAGTTCGCGGAAGGGCGCAACACATCTGTATTCAAGTGTCACCGTCACGCTCACACGGTAATGTGTCTGGTTGATCCCGGCGCCGTAAAAATCGCTTTTCACGGAATATGCGGCTGCTCCGGACGGGATTATCTTTAATCCTATTCCGGGCCCTTTTCCGGACAGCGCGTGCGAACCGAATATATTCCCGAGCGGGAGTTCGAACTCGTTTTCACATTCCGAAACGGCTTTTCCGGCTTCAAGCGCCAGGAAAGAGGATATGCCGTTTATCGCGGCGGTATCGGCATATATTCGCTTCGGTTTTCCGTCCGCACCGTATTCGCAAATTACGGCTCTTTTTATGAGCTCGGCATTTTTGTCCGAATAATCCGAAAACGAGCAAAGCACCCTTTCCGTAATACTCCCCTTTATCGAAAAGCATATGTCCTCGCAGGCAGCCGGGTAGTATGCCCGTATACGCAAGGCCGAAAGTGCGGCTGCGAGCAGAAGCATTATCAATATACACCTTTTCAGTCTTTTCAATTGCATCACCGTTGTCATTATTCAGCTTTATATATTTGTTTTGGAGAAAGCAATATGAAACATAAGCTTACGGCAAACGATTGGCGCCGGGTATTCTGTATCCTTGTCGGTACAGTCGGCTATGTAATCGGCACTAACTTTTTTATTGTTCCCGTGGGGCTGTACAACGGCGGGCTGCTCGGGTTGGCGCAGGTCATCCGTACCGCCTGCACGACATTCCTCGGCGCAAGCTTTCCGTTTGACATTTCGGGTATAATTTCCTTTCTGCTGAATATCCCGCTTATGATATTCACATATAAGACAGTCGGCAGGGAATTCATACTGAAAACGCTGCTGTGTATCGGTTCGCAGTCGCTTCTGCTTTCGGTCGTACCGGTGTACCCTCTCATCGGCGACGATCCGCTCACCTGCTGCATTATCGGCGGTATTCTTTGCGGTGCGAGTGTCGGCTTTATGCTGCAAAACGGCGGGTCGAGCGGCGGCGTGGATATTATCGGTATGTATTATTCGAAAAAGGGGCAGCACACTGTCGGCAGAATAAATCTTTCTATAAACGTTTTTGTTTATTGCCTCGCGTTTTTTGTCACCGGTGATATCCGCCGTATCATCTACACGCTTATATTTGCAAGCGTGAATATGTTTACTACCGACAAAATACATTCCCAGAACATCAACAGCGAAGTTCTTATCATCTCCAAGCACGACGATGCGGAGATCCAGAACGCAATAATACTCGAAATGCGTCGCGGAGTTTCCTATTGGGAGGGCTTCGGTGCATTTACGGGCGAAAGCTCGCGTATTCTCTATACGGTCGTTTCGAAATATGAGCTGCCTCAGCTCAAAAAGATCATATTCCGTATCGACCCGAAAGCATTTGTTTCGGTAAAGAACAATATATCTATTTCCGGCAATTTCGAAAAACGCCTGTAAAGGAGCTGGATTTATGAATTTTCTTCTTGTTTTGGCATATGGCATAAGCCTTTCCATGGATGCCTTTGCCGTTTCTGTGTGTAAGGGTCTTTCGCTCGGAAAGGTTCGTGCACGCGATTGCTTTAAGGTCGGTACATATTTCGGCATATTCCAGGGGATAATGCCGCTTCTCGGTTATTTTCTTGCCGATATGTTCAAGGTCTATATCGAACGCTTCGATCATTGGATCGCTTTTATTCTGCTTTTGTATATAGGCGGAAAAATGATCTATGACAGCTTCCACGGTGAAGAAGAAGATCAGGACGGTGCACTCTCCTTCGGCAAAATGATAACACTTTCCGTTGCCACCAGTATTGACGCACTTGCCGTTGGGATCGCCTTTTGCTGCGAGGGCATGCCGCTTGTGTCCTCCGGTGCGACCCTCGGTGTTTTTGCATCCGCTTTCATTATATGTATGACGACATTTCTGATTTCCGCTTTTGGTGTCAGAATCGGCAAAATATGCAAATCCGGGCTGCGTTCCCGTGCGACACTGGTTGGCGGCGCAGTTCTTGTCCTTCTCGGCGTAAAGATACTTGTCGAGCATGTGTTCGGTTTTTCGCTGCTCTGAATCGTGCAGAATAACGGATATACTTGACACTTAGTGTGCCAGATTGTATAATAGACACAGAAACCCCTGCAAAGGAGATCTAAAATGAAACGAATCGCTTCATTGCTTATATGTGCGGTCATTGTATTCGCCTGTATTCCGTTCGCATCTGCGGCGGAAGATATCACCGTCATTTCCGGCAATTACAGCCTTGTTTACGAAGGTGCCGATAAGATTACTATCGGCGATATTGAAATAATACCCGAAGAGGATTTCGAATTCGAAATACAGGTCACCGTCAGTGGGGCGGAATCGAAATTCAACATCTTCCTGCTGAACGGTGCTCCCATCGGTTCCGTTTCGGAGGGCAAGAATACCATAAAGCTCCGCAGCAGTCAGCTTGCGGAGGGTGAAAACACTCTCGGGGTACGCTTGGGGACTGCTGATGGCACCTACGATTTTTCCATGGTGTACGGCACTGTCAATCTCGATGACATGAAGGTTGTCTCTGTCGAACTTGTCGGGGCGGGTGCTTCACATCCGGATAAGGTAATAAGATATATGCCGAACGTCGGCTCTGCGGAGGTGACCGCCGAGGAAGTACAGTATACCGGCGGTATCCAGATCGGCGACGGCTGGTCCGCCGAAACAAAGCTCGGCGGCAGCACACCGGATGTCCCGGTTGCGTGCGATTTTGTTTTCCAAAAGCCTTCTTCGGACGGACGCTTCAATATCAAGTCTTCCTCGATCACGGATGGCAGATATGAGATGAAGATATACCGCGGCGGCAAGGTTGCCGAAACGCGCGAATGCGTTATCGACAACACTCCTCCGGAAATAGTATTTTCGGTTCCCGATAACGCAAAGGTTTCACCTTTGGGCAGCATTGATTATACGGTCAACGATCAGACGGAATGCAGCGTAAAGCTCGTTTTGGACGGCCTTCCCACTGCTTCGATCAGACCTTCGCGCCTGGAAAAGGGCAAGCACACCGCATATGTTACCGCAACGGATAAAGCCGGCAACAGCAGTTCCGAAATGCTCCTGTTCGAGATCACGGACGAGGTTTTTTCGGTCGAAATGCTCGAAAACAGTGTCAAAATGTCGGTGCTCGGCGATGCAAAGGTATATTCCGGCACGCTTGCAACGCGCATCCGTATGCTCGAAAACCGCAATGCCGTTGATGAGCTCACCCACCTTCGATATAAGGATGAAAGGCTTATTTCCTTTAACGACAAAGCATCCCATGTGACTGCCCCGGTAAACGGCAAATCGGCTTACCAGTCCTTCGTTGTCGATACCGAATTCTGCAAGGATGAGGATGTGATAGTTTCCTATACCGGGACAACGGGTAAAGGCAGCGATATCCGGCTCACCGCATGGAATTACAAGGACAGTAAATGGGATACCGTATTTATCGCAAAAAGCGGTGTTCCTGCGACGTTCAGGCTGAAGCTGGAGGATTATTCACGCGATGACAAGATCCGTGTGAATGCTTCGGCATACACCTACGGCAACGGCAGCAATACGATATTATGGAATTCGGACACCCAGTATTACACCCGTTACGGCGATCTTAACGAGCTGTATTACCGCATAAATGACTATGCGGTTGAGCAGTACGGACTCGGCAACATCGCATACTGCGTTCATACCGGCGACCTTATCGACCAGATGAATGCAGGTCTCGAAACGGCGCATTCGCAGTACAAAATCGCTTCGAAAGCACAGGATATACTTGATTCCGCCGGCGTTCCGAACGGCGTTGTCAGCGGCAACCACGATGTCAATCATACCGCCGCGGATTACAGCCTGTACTGCGAATATTTCGGAGAGGACAGATACAGTGATTTTGCCTGGTACGGCGGCAGTCTCGATAGCAATACGCACCATTACGATCTGATATCCGTCGGCGATTACGATTTTGTGTTCCTTTACCTCGGCGTATTCAAGGAAGCGGATGAAAAAACAATCGCATGGGCAAATTCGGTGTGCCGCAGCTATCCGAACCGCAATGTCGTGATATGCACGCACGAATACCTTTTGCCCTCCGGAGCCTATTCGGGCGACAGGGCGGAAAAGATCTGGAACGAGATTGTTGTTCCCAACGAAAACGTAATGATGGTGCTTTGCGGTCATAATGACGGCGTGTGCGATAAGCTGCACCGGGTCGAGGGAACAAATCGTTATGTTGCAGAAATACTGGCGGATTATCAGTTTGCCGAGCTTAACAAAGGTCCGCAGCACGTCGAAAACGGCTGCACCTGCGACGGCGAAGGTTTTGTCCGGCTGATGACATTTACATCCGCCGGCCAGCTCATATCTAAGACATACACTCCGTTCTGGGACAGCTATAATTACTATCCTTCTTACCAGGACAGCTTTGTTTATGATCTTTCGCTCATAAAAGCGGACAGATCCATATGCACCTCAGAATTCAACGTTTTGGGCAATGTGAAGGAAGCCGGAAATGTAGGCGAAGAATTCTCGCTTAAAGGCTGCGACGCATTTTATGCGGAGATCACATCCTCTTACGGCGATTCTCTTTCCGCGATATATGTTATCAACGAGTATTCGAGCGATTATATCGCCGATACTCCCGCCAAATACGGCGAACGGGAATACGAACGTGTTGCAGCCGGAAGCCTTGCGAATGTAAACGAAAACTTCCGCATGGGAGAGGTGAACAAAAAGCCCGCTTCTTCGGTCGCGAACTCTCTGATAGAGCTTCTGCCCGAAAGCAGCAATGCATTTACGCAGGTCAGCGGATCCGAAAAGTTTTCCGTAACATCCGGGAGAAACGGCGGCTTTACGCTTGTCAACCCAAGTGACGGCAGCCAGAGCTGGACCAGTGTACAGAACAGCATCGGGAAAACGCATACCTTCAAAAACGGTGAAAGGCTTTACTTCGCTGTCACCGCCGATAAATCCGCAAAATGGAACATTATCCTGAATATCCGTGTCAACGGCGAAATAAAATCGATCAATTTTGCCAGGGATGCCGATATAGCCGAAATGTTCGGCTATATTCATTCGCTTCCGAGCGACATTCAGGGCACCTGGAACGGATATATAGAGCTTTCGGATTATTGGGGCAAGAACTGTGAGATCGTAAGCGTTTATCTCACAAGTGCGATTAAAGTCACGCCCATAACCTTTGATTATCTTTTCATCGGAAGCAGCGATTGCGGCAGGGTGCGCCTTGTTGCGGGCAATGATACCGTCACTGCATATGAGCTTTCTGAAGGTGAGGAAATGGCTTTGCCCGCCGCGTATCTTATGGGTTACCGCTTTGACGGCTGGTATACCGCAAAGGACGGCGGGGAAAGGGTCGAAAGAGTTTCCGGTATTTCCGGCACGCTTGAGCTTTACGCCAGATTCACGAAAAACGCCGAAACCTCTGCCGAAAATCCGGTGTATTATGACGATGAGATCGAATTCGAGGATATTCCTTACGGCAAGATAATTATACTCAGCATTATCGCATTGTTTATAATCGTCGTGATAATCGTGCTGCGTGTCAAGATGAAAAATTCCGAAAAACGCCGCAAAAACGGAGGCAAATTATAATGAAAAGGTTCTTTGCATTCTTCCTTTCGCTGCTGTTGCTTTCTGCTGTATTCGCCTGCACCGCCGTCGCAAACGAAAGCAACCCGGTTTATGCTCATGCAGAGTATTCGCGCGATGGGGATATTATCTCCGTGAAGCTTTCGCTGCGCGATATACGGGATGAGGTCGGTATAGTCTGCGTCGACTTCACCTTCATTTACAACACCGATGATTATGAATTCTCATCTGCAGATGTTGCTTTTCCCGAAAAATGGCAGCCCTTTGTGGAAAGTGAAAATGCCGAAAGTCTCTCGCATCTTCTGTTGGATAATAACGGCAATCCTTCCGGCGGATATAATTGGAGCCTTGTCATGATAACTCCCGGCAACGGCATCACCGGTGATGACGAGCTTTCCTGCATTGTACATTTCAAGGTAAAGGGCGAAAAGCTTTCAGACATCGTTATCGAGGCGGGAAGTGTCGCAAACGATAACGGCACCCGTCTTAAATGTAATTCGCCAGTTGTATGTCCCGAAAACGGAAGCGTTGTCGATGATCCCTCTTCCGCACCCGATACAAGCAGCAAAATTGAATCGAACGGCGATCAGGAAAACACAAACGGTTCCGCCGCAGGCACGAGCCGGGTGGAAGGCTCTGTCGAACCGAGCGCCGAATCCGGCAGCAAAACCACGGTAATAATCATAGGCTCCATTGCCGTAGCCGCGGCAATTCTTGCAGCGGTGATCGTTATCCTTCGCAGAAAAGGGCACACTAAATGAAAAGGTTTTACAGCGAAAACAGCAAAGCAATAACTAAATTCATCGTCACCCATATAGTCATGTCCGTACTCGGTATAATGGTGGGGCTTGCGGTGCTTGCCTTCGAGGATGATAAAGCAGAGGGAATGAGTCTCCTTGCCGTTATCGGCAGCGTTTTCACCATTGGATTTATGTGCTTCATGCACTACGATGATATGTATTTTATCGCCGGCAGGGAAGGAATACGCGAGCGTGCCGAAAACATAAAGCCGGACAGACTAAAAGGCTTGAAAATCACGCTTTTTGCCTATGCGCCGACTTTGGCCGTCGCGCTGATTTCCGTGATACTTCACTTTGCGGCAAGCGACAGTGTCAGCGCTGTCGGGATGCTGTTTTACTACGCATTCCAAGGCAGCTTTTTGGCGCTTTATAAGCTTCGCGAAATGTGGGGATACCCTGTTTATGTTGCGGTAACACTGCTTCCCGCCATTATTTCTTCGGTTTTGGGTTATGCGATGGGTTATCACGACAAGACCCTGCGCGGGCTTTTCGGTATGAAGGTCGATCCGCCGTATGACGGCCCGACAGAGCGAATGAAGGGTAAGAAAACCGATACTAAATGATCGAGCTTCCTCATATAATCGCATGAAAGGCTATGTGATGATATGAAGAGCGATTTCAAAGAAGCAAAAATCAGCATTCTTATTCTTGCGATACTGCTGTTTGTTTCGGTTTTTATCTGCATATTTGCGGCGATGTTCACCTCGATGGGATATAAGGCATACCGCAATGCAAACGCCGAAAGATCCGATCGCGCCGTTATAGTTTTGGATCCGGGGCACGGCGGCGAGGATCCGGGTGCCGTCGCGAACGGAGTATCCGAAAAGGATATAAATCTGGATATCGCTTTGCGCATCCGTGATATGCTTTCCTCCTGCGGCTACGATGTTGTTATGACAAGGTATGACGACAGGCTCCTTTACGGCACAGGCGAGGAAGGAAAAAAGAAGTATTTTGACCTTCGCAATCGGGTTGCATCTGTAAACGGGCTTGAATCTCCGATATTTGTGAGCATTCACCAAAATAAATTCCCGGCGGAAAGCTGCAAAGGGCTTCAGGTATTCTATTCCGGCAACAGCGAGCATAGCAGGCTTCTTGCCGATATAATACAGGAGGATGCAAGACTGCTCCAGCCCGAAAACCGCCGCAGCGCAAAATGCGGCAGCGAAACCGTGTATATTCTTGAAAAGCTGGAAATACCCGCTGTCCTTGTGGAGTGCGGGTTTATTTCAAACCGGCGCGAAGCCGAGCTGCTTTCCGCAGAGGATTACCGGGAATCGGTCGCTTTTTCGATCTTTTGCAGCATATGCCGATATCTGACGGAGGATATATGAAAACCGAGTATTTATGTGAAAACTGCGGGTATATCAGTGCAAAATGGTACGGTAAATGCCCGCAATGCGGTGAATGGAACAGCTTTTCGGAGCACACGGAGGAATCTCCCGCGCCTGCTGCGGCAAAGTCAAAAAAGCCGCGCAGGGATGACGGTGCTATCACCGAATCCCCACGCGCGCGGCGGATACGCGATATAAGCTTTTCCGAAAAGGAACGTATAAAAACCGGCATCGGGGAGTTTGACCGTGTTTTGGGCGGCGGTATAGTTTCCGGCTCGGTCGTGCTCCTTTCGGGCGAGCCGGGGATAGGGAAATCGACCCTGCTTTTGCAGATATGCAAAACGCTCGGCATGAACGAACGTGTGCTTTATGTCACCGGCGAGGAATCCTCATCGCAGATCAGAATGCGCTGCCGTAGGATCGGTGTCGAAAACGACAATGTTTTTGTTTTAAGCGAAAACAATATAGACGATATTATCACCGAGATCAATACCTTACAGCCCACCATCGCCGTTATCGATTCAATACAGACTATGTTCGATGACGGTTATCCCTCCTCGCAGGGCAGCATAACGCAGGTACGCCAGTGTGCACTGCGCCTTATTGCCAAGGCGAAGGATTCCGGGACATCCATGCTGCTTGTCGGTCATGTCAATAAAGAAGGTGCTATCGCCGGGCCGAAGGTACTGGAGCATATGGTTGATGCCGTTTTGTATTTCGAGGGGGACAAGCAGCACGCCTACCGCATTATCCGCGCAGAGAAAAACCGCTATGGTTCGACAAACGAAATAGGTGTGTTTGAAATGTGCGAGGACGGATTAACCGAAATCGAGAAACCCTCCGAAATGCTGCTTTCGCAGCGCCCGAAGGGGGTTCCGGGGAACTGCCCCGTGTGTGTCATTGAAGGCAGCCGGCCGATAATTGCGGAAATACAGTGCCTTGTATCGGCAACGGTGTACCCTTCGCCGCGAAGAATGTCATCCGGCATAGATTACAATAAAGCGGCCCTTCTGCTTGCCGTTCTGGAAAAGCGCTTGGGGCTGAAATATTCCCAGCAGGATGTTTATATTAACGTTGCGGCAGGCATGAAGCTGCTTGAACCTGCGTGCGACGCCGCCTGTGCCTGTGCAATGATATCCGCATACAAAAATCTGCCCGTGCCGGATGATCTGATCGTGTTCGGCGAGATCGGTCTGGCGGGCGAATGCCGCTCTGTCGCGAATATCGCGGCGCGTGTCAACGAGTCCGTTCGGTTGGGATTCAGGCGTATTGCACTTCCGAAGAAGGCGGTATCGCAGTTAAAGACATCTCGCACAAGTGCGGAGATCATCCCGATAAACGGGGTTTACGATCTGGCAAGGCTGCTTGCCGACACCGAATAAAGGGGTGCCCATGGAACGCGAATGCGAGCCTTTCCTTCCGCACGGAAGGGTCAAAAAGGCATTTATATCCGCAATTCTTCCGGATGATATCACCTCGGAGCTTACGGATTACGGTATCACCGTATATCGGCTCGGAAGATCGAAAAACATTCTTTCGGAGCTTGCATACCATCCGGATATTCTCGTGAACAACTTCCGGAAGGGAATGTGGATATGTGAAAGCGGCGCCGATTATCTGCCGGCCGGATTGCCCGACGGGATGTTCCGCGAATCCGAAAACGAGCTTTCGAGCTTTTACCCGTTCGATTGTCCGTTCAATAATTACCGGTTGGGAAGAAACCTTATCTGCGGCAAAAGCGCTGATTACCTTATAAAGGCGTATGCTACGTACGAGGATCTTAATATCATTTACGTCCCTCAGAATTATGCCAAGTGCTGCTCGGTTATCGTAAATGACTATTCCGTAATAACCTGCGATTATTATATCGGCAGGTTTCTTAAAGAACACGGATATAATGTGCTTACCGTCGGCGGGAGTGCGGACATACATCTGAGCGGATACAGCAGCGGGATGATCGGCGGCTGCGCGGCAAAGCTTGCGCCGGATCTGCTTGTCTTTACCGGCGATATAAATAAATACGAGCATGGGGAAAGTGTTCGCGATTTTTGCGCCGATGTCGGCGTGGATGTTTTTTCGCTTTCGAGCCGCCCGCTTTATGATTACGGCGGGATACTGCCGATAACCGAGATCGTTCCGGAAAATTCCTGATATAAAAAGTACCGAAGCACTGTATGCTTCGGTACCTCTTTTTTGCTGCCTTATTCGCTGAAAAGCCCGAATCCGGCGACTTCGCTTATCGGAAGTGAAAAAACTATCGCGCCTGCTGGTGTGGAAGGGCCGGCGGAGCCGACGATTTCGCGCATTATATCGGATTTGCGATCCTTTTCGGAAACGATAAGTATTACTTCCTTTTCCTGCGCAATGGAAACATTGAAAAACTTTTCATCCTCGCGACTGCCTGTTCCCTTGCCGTGAATCACGGTGCCGCCTCTGGCGCCCGCCTTCCTCGCTGCATTCATGACCATGTCGGTACAGCCTTCGTTGGATATTGCAATGATCAGTTCGTAGGAATAATTCAATTCGGGGGTATATTTTGCGTTATGCTGCCCGTTGTTCAGATAAGCCAATGTTTTTCCTCCTCCAACACTTTTTATCGGCACGGAAACTATTATCCCGTGCCCCGGAACGCCGACAAACATTTTTTGTTTCTCCTCGCGGATAAGCTCTTTTGTCTTTTCGTTGTCGGCAATCGTAAGCACGATGCGTTTTTCGGTATCCTCTATGCCGAGAATATCGAGCATACTGCGTACCGCTGTTCCGCGCCCGTGAAGTACGACCGTCATTTTAAGCGAAAGGGAATTGCAGATGTCCGTCAGAATGCCGAGCGATTTCGGATTGCATATCGAAAGAACATAATTCATGCCGCATCCTCCCAAAGCTCGACGATCTCGTTATCGCCGTATTCCTCGACAGCCTTTTCGCCGTTGATATTTCTGCGTTTATAATAAAACCCGACAAGCTGTATCGAAATAAGAGGCATCATTGCGACCATCGCCACCGCGCCGAAGGCATCGGTTATCGGGTTGCCGCCGAGCGCATTACTTGTACCTATAAAGAATTGAAGCATAAAGGTCGCCGTCATCGGGCCGGATGCCACACCGCCGGAGTCGAACGCGATTGCGGTGTAAATATCTGGTACAAAAAACGAAAGCACAAGAGCAGTCAGATACCCCGGGACCAGGAACCACATCACCGAAATACCCGTGATCACGCGGAGCATGGAAATGCCCATGGCGAGCGATATTGCAATGGAAAGACTGCGCTTGATTATGCGCCCGGGTATTGCCCCGGCGCTGACTTCTTCGATCTGAGTTTCGAGCACGGCGACAGCCGGTTCCGCCGAAATGATAAACCAGCCGAGAAGCATGGAAAGGGGTATCAGAAGGAATTCAAGCTCCTCCGAAACAAGCCTCGCGCCGAGCACTGCGCCGAGATTGGCGAAACCGACGTTCACACCGGTAAGAAAGAGAACAAGGCCTATATATGTATACAGGATACCGATGCATATCTTTGCAAGGCTGCGCTTATCCATACCCAGGGAAAAAAGCTGGAACAAAAAGAATATTACAATTACGGGAAGCAGCGAAAGCGCCGTTTCGAGCATGAAGTGCGGTATGGTTTCTATATAGTTGCGTCCTATATCCGCAGTGGTTCCGAGCGTGCCGGAGGATGAAGCCCCGACAACGGAATTGCTGTCACCATGAAAAAACCCGAGTATCATTACCGCGATTATCGGACCTATAGAGGAAAGCGCAACCAGACCGAAGCTGTCCGCTTCGGCATTTTTATCGCTTCGGATAAATGAAACGCCCACGCCGAGCGCAAGTATGAACGGTACTGTCATCGGCCCTGTCGTTACGCCGCCGGAATCGAAGGCGGTTGCCAGGAATTCACTGTCCGTAAAGAAGGAAAGAATAAAGACCACGGCATAGGATGCGATCAGCAGCCAGCGAAGCTTGAGACCGGTGATAATGCGGAGCATACACACGGAAAGGAAAAAGCCAACGCCGACCCCGACAGTAAGCAAAAGAACGGTATTATTGATATGCGGTACCGTTTCCGCAAGTACCTGAAGATCGGGTTCCGCAATAGTCACTGCAAATCCCAAAGCAAAGCTTACGGCAAGTATCAGCGGAAAGTTTCTTGTTTTGGTGAGTGCCGTGCCGATTTTGTTTCCGATCGGAGTCATGGAAGTATCCGCACCGAGCGAAAACAGCCCCATCCCGAGAACCACCATTACCGTTCCGATAAGGAAACTGAACATAAGATCCGTTTCCAACGGGGTGATGCTCAGGCATATCAACAGCACGATAAGCAGGATCGGGAGCACCGAATGCAATGCTTCGCGGCTTTTTTCCGCAACGGCTGTTCTGCTGCCGTCAAAAAAACTCTTCTTCACGGATTACCTCCTTCCGTAAATGGTCGGTCAGGTCAAAATTCGGTTCTGCCCTCTATCGCGCGGATAAGTGTGACGGTATCCGCATATTCAAGAGTTCCGCCAACGGGAAGTCCGTATGCGAGCCGCGTGACCTTTACGCCGAACGGCTTTATGAGGCGGCTTATATACATCGCCGTCGCTTCGCCTTCCGTGCTCGGATTCGTGGCAATGATAACTTCTTTCACACTGCCGTCCAGCCGTGCGATAAGCTCTTTAATTTTGAGCCGATCCGGCCCGATACCGTCGACAGGGGAAATAACGCCGTGAAGGACATGGTATTTCCCGCGGTATTCGTGTGCTTCCTCGATGGCTTCAAGGGCTTTATTATCCTCTACGACTATCAGGGTGCTTCCGTCGCGGGTGTCATCCGCGCAGATTGGGCAGATATCGGTATCCGAATAGGACTGGCATACCGAACAGAGCTTTATGCTGTTTTTCGCCTCGAGCAGCGTTTCGGCAAAATATTGTACTTCCTCCGGCTTCATTTCGATAATACGGTAGGAAAGCCTCACGGCGCTCTTTCTTCCGACACCGGGAAGCGAAGCAAAGCAATTGATAAGCTTTTCGAGCGTAGGTGTCATATCAGAAAAGTCCGGGCATACCCGGTACGGACATGGAACCGGTGATCTTGCTCATTTCGGCGGCGTTTACATCCGAAACGCGCTTTATCGCCTCGTTTACGGCGGCGACAAGTATATCCTCGAGCGTTTCCTTGTCCTCCGGATCGATGATCTGTTCGTCGATATTTATGGATAATATCTCGTTTTTGCCGTTTATACGGACATTGACAACCCCGCCGCCGGCGCTTATGTCATATTCACGCTCTTCGAGCTCGGTCTGCTTTGCAGCCATATCCTCCTGCATTTTCTGCGCCTGCCGCATAAGCGAATTCATGTCCTGCGGTCCGCCGCCGACACCTTTGGGAAGTCTTACTTTCATTTTATGCTCTCCTTATTTGTTGTTGTAAAATCAGTTTGTAAGTTCGTCGATATAGGATTCACGCTTTCCGGCAGCTTGCTGCTTTCTTTCGGATGCAACCGCAAGCTCGAGCGTTACACGCTTGCCTGTCGCCGCGATAAACGCTTCGCACAGGGTCTTTTTGTTTTTGTCCGACCCGAGCATTTCGAGCGTAAAGGGATTCGCGGAAACAATGATCCTGTCCCCTATGCGTGCAACGGATGCCTGCTGCAGGAAGCCGCGGATATCGGGAGCGCCGGAAAGGTATTCGTATACATCGGATATCCCGTCAAAGGGTATCGGTTCCTCACGCACGGGGGCTTCCGGCGGGTTATCCGTTCGCGACGGTGCTGCCGCGGCAGGTTCCGGCTGAATATCCGGAGTGCTGTCCTCCGCGGGGCGGTACCCGGCGGCGGTAAGCAGAGCAAGCCTGCGTTCCAGTTCGGATATTCTCGCGGCAAGCGCCTTCGGGGAATCCGAAAGGCTTCTGTCGCACATACGAATAACCGCAAGCTCGATAATCACGCGCTTGTTCATCGCATATCTTGAGATTCTGCCCTGCGTTTCTTCCAAAACAGAAGCAATGTAAAAAAGCTGTTCCGCCGTAAATTCTTCCGAAAGCTTCGGCAGCATTCCGCGCAGGTTTGCGTTTTTGCCGAATTTGCGGAGCTGTTTATCTATTATTATGCTGCTGACGGCGGATGCAATATCATCCACAAAAGCCGAGATGTCTTTTGAAGAACGGTGTACCGTGTCGATAACGGCTATTGCATCGGGGACATTACGTTCGGCGATCGCGTGGAGCAGGGAATAGACGGCTTCGTCGCCTGCCAGCCCCAAAACATCACGGACAGCCTTTGCATCCAGTACGCCGTTGTAGCCGTTGGTGCAGGCTTCAAGAAGCGAAAGCGCATCGCGGAGTGCGCCGTCCGCAAGGTGAGATATAAGCTCCGCCGCTTCTTTTTCGATCCGTATGCCTTCTGCGGAGGCAACATACATAAGCCTGTCGAATATCGCGGATTCGTCTATGCGGGAGAAATCGAAGCGCATGCAGCGCGATATTATCGTTGCGGGAAGCTCGCTGAGCTCTGTCGTCGCAAGAATAAAAACCACATATTCAGGCGGCTCTTCCAATGTTTTGAGCAGCGCGTTGAAGGCACTGTCGGTGAGCATATGGACTTCATCCACGATGTATACGCGCTTTTTGAGAACCGAAGGAGGGTATACGACCTCCTCGCGAAGATCGCGAACGTTTTCGACCTTGTTGTTGCTTGCCGCATCGATCTCCAAAACGTCCGTGGCACTGCCGTTGTCTATGCTTCTGCAGGCAAAGCATTCGTTGCAGGGGTTGCCGTCCTGCGGGTTTTCGCAGTTGACGGCCTTTGCAAGTATTTTTGCCGCAGAGGTTTTGCCGGTGCCGCGCGTACCGCAAAACAGATATGCGTGCGATACACGCCCCTGCGCACATTGCTTTTTGAGCACGGAGGTGATATGCTGCTGACCGCACATTTCGTCGAAGGTGCGCGGCCGCCATTTGCGGTATAAGGATAGATACATATTTTCGCCTCCGTAATAAAACAATACGGGATACGAAATATGGCCATACAACCCGATTCGAAATCTGCTTCCGTCCGTAAACCGGAAGATCTCCTCAAAACAGGCACCCTCGCGGCACATCCGCATATCTGCTTAATGCTGCTTGATTCCTCACCTGACATATTTCACAGGTGCGAATTGCGCGAGGACCCGCTTCTCAACAAAGCTCTTACGGCGCGGCGACACAAACAAAGCCCTTATCGGGTATATCGCCCCCGCTATAGCGGATTGCGGGTACAAGGCACCGCTGACTCCCCGGTTAGTATGACCATATTTCATATCCCGTCCCCGTATTATATCATGTGCGCGCTCGGTTTTCAAGTATTTTTTCGATAAAAGCATTGCCCGAATTTTGATTGACAAGCGTTTATAATTATTGTATAATCAGTGGTCAGGAGGTGGCGTATGAGCATTTCTTATTTCAGGATTTTCTTTTCGCGCATCAGGGAGCGTTCCTGGCTCGACAAGCTGGGAAAGCAGGGCCTATTGCTGAACGATATACGCGATAATCGCTATTATTTCGAAAAAAACGAAGGCGGCAGATATTTTTATGCGGTAGAATACCTTCCCGCGCCTTATGAAAGCGAGGAGGCAGATAAATATATCGAAGCCCGCAAGGCTTCCGGTGCCGAACCCGTGTTTCTCAACGGAAGGTGGATATATTTTGTTTCCGAAACCGAAATACCGGTTACAAGGAAAACTGCATTGCCTTCTGCCAAGGTCTTTGCCGTCCGTGCGTTTTACACCGGATTTTTCGGGCTTATCGCGGCGGCGGTGACGGGGTATCAGTTTTATGCTATAAACTGGCTTGAATCGGTCGGGCGCAATTTCTCCGAACAGACAATCAAAACACTTACATTGAACGGTGAAAGTATTGCCGATAAAATGCTCGATGCACTGAAGTATGTGCTTAATCTGTTTATACGGCTCGCAAATCTCTATTTTTCGCTGTGGTATAAAATGACAGGCATTACCAGCGGCGCGATGGCGGTCATTTCGATCACCGCTCCGATCGCGCTCGTATTGATGATCTTTTGCGCGCTTAATGTGAACGAAAGCCTTTCGCTCGGGTACTTTGCGGGCAGCAAAAAGAAGGAACTTCCGGATGTAAACGCCGCGGCTGAAAAGGAGGGTGATTCGGATGCAGAGTAAAAAGTACAGCATAAAGTTACAGGAGCTTGCGGAAGCTCACAACCTGCAGATAGTGTTTGCGCCGGATAATTACGGGGAAATACTTGTAAGCCGTGCCGACCTCAGCCGCCCGGGGCTGCCGCTTGCCGGGTTCTTCACGGATTTCGAAAACGAACGCATTCAGCTTTTCGGTAATATGGAGCACAGTTATCTGCTTTCGCTTTCGCCCGAGGAAAGAAGGAATTCTCTGAAACGGTTTCTTTCCCACGATGTAAAGGCCGTGATTGTCACCACGGGGCTGGATGTTTTCCCGGAACTGCTTGATGAATGCCGAAAAAGCGGCACGCCGCTGTTTCGGAGCGAAGCAAAGACAAGCGCACTGATGGCCGCTATGATAGCGGGGCTTTCCGTGTCGCTTGCGGAAAGAATAACGCACCACGGGGTTCTTGTGGAGGTCTACGGCGAGGGTATACTCATACTCGGCGACAGCGGCATCGGCAAGAGCGAAACCGCCATAGAGCTTGTAAAGCGCGGTCACCGGCTTATTGCCGACGATGCGGTGGAGATAAAAAAGGTTTCGGCTATAACTCTTGTAGGAAGCGCGCCTCCGCTTATAAAGCACTATATAGAACTGCGCGGGATAGGCATTATCGATGTTCGCCGTATATTCGGTATGGGCTCGGTAAAGGAATCCGAAAAGATCGACCTTGTTATCAATTTCGAAAACTGGCAGCAGGGTAAGATGTACGATCGTTTCGGGCTCGATTCCGAATACACCGAAATACTCGGCATAAAGATCCCGCTGATAACCGTGCCCGTCAAGCCGGGGCGCAACCTTGCCGTTATTATAGAAATAGCGGCAATGAACAACAGACAGAAGAAAATGGGCTATAATACCGCCGAGGAATTCAACAAAAGGCTGAATGCTCAGGCGGAGGCTCTCGAAAACGGAGGTTCATTCTAATGTATTATCTAGGTATTGATCTCGGCGGTATGTCGATAAAAGCCGGCGTCTGCAACGAAGACGGCGTTATACTTCACAAGGATTCCTGCGTTACCGTCCGTGAGGAGGATGGCGACAGGATAATCCGGGACATGGCGTCGCTTTGCCTTAAAGTTATTGCCGATACCGGCATCACTGTCGATGATATCGCATATGCAGGCATCGCTTCACCCGGCAGTGCGGACAGCGAACGCGGCGTTATAATATATGCCGCAACTCTGCCGTTCCTGAATTGCCCCATTGCCGCAAGGCTTTCGGAGCTTACGGGCATTAAGAAAATATATATTGACAACGATGCCAACGCCGCCGCAAAAGGTGAAGCAACCTTCGGCGCGGCAAAGGGATACCGCGATTCGCTGTTTATCACCATCGGTACGGGTGTCGGCGGCGGTATCATTATCGACGGCAGGATATATTCGGGCTTCAACTTTTCCGGTGCGGAGCTCGGGCACACCGTCATTGTAAAGGACGGCGACGAATGCCCCTGCGGCAGACGCGGCTGCCTGGAAGCATACGCTTCGGCTTCGGGGCTTATAAAGCTCACGAAAAAGCGCATGAATGCCGATAAAAACACCGCGATGTGGGCGCTTTGCGGCGGGGATATCTCCAAGGTGAACGGAAAGACCGCTTTCGATGCCAAGCGTGCCGGAGACACTGCGGGCGCCGAGGTAGTGGCCGAATATATCGAATACCTTGCCTGCGGTATAGTCAACTTTATAAATATATTTCAGCCGGAGGTGCTCAGTATCGGCGGCGGGATAAGCAAGGAAGGCGAGGAGCTTCTGGCGCCTCTGCGCGAGATCGTTGAGCGCGAACAGTATTCCCGCCACAGCGATAAGAAAACAGTGATAAAAATTGCAGAGCTCGGCAACGATGCCGGTATAATCGGCGCCGCTTCGCTGGGCAAATAACGAGGAAAAAATGGCATACAAGATCACAGAAAAGGAAACGGAAAGCCAAACCGTTCTGCTCGATACGATAGCCCTTCGCGGGGTTGTCGTATTTCCGGGGACAACGGCAAGCTTTGAAATAGGGCGCGATATATCCGTAAATGCGTTGAGAAACGCCATGGCAAGCGGCGGGACGATATTCCTTGTTCCGCAAAACGATATTTCGACAGTCATGCCCGAGGAAGGCGACCTGCTTGAAGTCGGCGTGGTTGCAAATATTCTCAGCTATACGAAAAACAGCGACGGAAGCTATACCGTCGTTGCCGAATGTCTCTCCCGCGCGGACAGAGGCAGGGTATTTACCGAAAACGGAGTCATCCGCTGCGAGGTACGGGAGCATAAGCTGCGCAAAATGCCCACATATACCCAGGAGCGCGTTGCCTTGCGCGAGCTGTACGAGGTATTTACCCAGTATCTCGAATATGTCCGCAAGCCATCGGAGGATATTATCGAGGACGCAAAAAAAATCCGCGAAGCTTCCGGCGCGGCGGATTTTCTTGCGAACATATTCATTGTCAATTACGAGGAACGAAAGGAGCTTCTGCTCGAATACGATCCGATAAACCGTATACGCAAGCTTTGCGATATTTTCCGCAAGGACATTGCCGTATACGAGCTGGAAAACGGCATACAGCAGAAGGTTCGCAATAACCTTCAGCGTCAGCAGCGGGACATGTACCTGCGCGAGCAGATACGCGTTATCCGCAGCGAGCTCGGCGAAGGCGGGGAAGATGATATCGACGATTCCGAGGAATATCTCGCGGCTATAAAGGATGCGGATATCCCCGAAGAGGTCAGGACAAAGTTGCTCGAAGAAAACAGCAAGCTTTTGAAAATGCCGTTCGGCACCCCGGAAGCGACCGTTATCCGGAACTATATAGAGACCTGCCTTGAGCTTCCCTGGAACAAAAAAACAAAGGACAGGATCGATGTCGCGGCGGCGCGCAAAATACTCGACCGCGATCACGACGGGATACAAAAGGTCAAGGAACGTATACTTGAATTTATCGCCGTAAAGCAGCTTAATCCCGAGCTGAAAGGGCAGATACTCTGCTTTGTGGGCCCTCCCGGTGTGGGCAAGACTTCCGTTGCAAAATCCATTGCAACGGCACTCGGGCGCAAATTCGTGCGTATAGCGCTCGGCGGTGTGCGCGACGAAGCGGAAATACGCGGTCACAGAAGAACATATATCGGCTCCATGCCGGGCAGAGTCATAAACGCATTGAAGATCGCCGGCAGCTCGAACCCTGTTATGCTGTTCGACGAGCTGGACAAGCTCGCAAACGATTCGCACGGCGATCCTACAAGCGCAATGCTTGAGGTGCTCGATTCCGAACAGAATTCCGCGTTCCGCGATAATTTTATCGAGCTCCCTGTCGATCTTTCGGAATGTCTGTTCATTGCAACGGCAAACACCACCGAAACCATCCCGCCCGCTTTGCTGGACCGGCTCGAGATCATACGCATGGACAGCTATTCCGACAGCGAAAAGATCGCTATCGCAAAGCACCATCTTATACCGAAGCAGTTAAAGGCGCACGGACTGACCGCATCGAAATGCAGGATCGGCACCGAAGCGATTGCCGAGCTTATCAGCTCCTACACGCGCGAAAACGGCGTGCGCGGGCTCGAACGCGAAATAGCCTCTGTCTGCCGTAAGAGCGCCATGAAGATAGTCGAGGGCGCGCCGAAGGTCAGCGTGGATGTTAAAATGCTGCGCGATATGCTCGGTGCTCCGCGGTTTATACCGGACAGAATATATAAAGAGGATGAGATCGGCGTTGTGAACGGTCTTGCGTGGACACAGCTCGGCGGCGATATGCTCCGTATAGAGTGCAGCTCCATGAAGGGCAGCGGCAAGCTCGAGCTCACCGGGCATTTAGGCGATGTCATGAAGGAAAGCGCCCGCGCAGCGATGAGCTATATCCGCAAGCATTGCGACGAGCTCGGCGTGGATCCGAAGTTCTATACCGATCTGGATATACATATCCATGTTCCCGAGGGAGCTATACCGAAGGACGGTCCGTCTGCCGGTATCACCATTGCCACCGCTCTGCTGAGCGAGCTCACGGCAAGGCCTGTCCGACAAAGCGTCTGCATGACCGGCGAGATAACACTCACCGGGCGTGTTCTTCCGATCGGCGGTTTGAAGGAAAAATCCATGGCTGCTTATAAATGCGGCGCAAAGACCGTTATCATCCCTTCGGAAAACCTTGCGGATGTAAACGATTTTGAGGACGAAATAAAAAATGCGCTCGAATTCGTTCCCGTAACACATGTTTCGGAAGTTTTCGCGCGCGCGTTGGTGTGAAATTTATGGAAATGTCTTTCGGCGGATTGAATCTGCACAAAACAGACCTGAAGATCACCGCCGGGCTCGGGTGGCAGCTCATAAAAAACGGGCTGCCTCAGATAGCCTTTGCCGGGAGATCGAATGTCGGTAAAAGCTCGCTTATGAATTCGCTGCTCGGCAGAAAAAAGCTGGCGCGGGTGAGTTCGGAACCGGGCAAGACCATCACGGTGAATTATTATGAGGTCGATTCGAAACTCATGCTTGTCGATTTGCCGGGCTACGGATTTGCCAGAAGACCAAAGGGCGATATCGAGAAATGGTCGGCTCTGACACAGCAGTATTTCGAAAATAACGATGCGCTGAAATGCGTATTGCAGCTTGTGGATATTCGTATCGGGCTGACGGAAGACGATAAAATGATGCTTGACTATCTCGAGCACTACAGTGTTCCGTATATCGTCGTTGCGACAAAATGCGACAAGCTCAACAAAACAAAGCTTAACGAAGCCTGCACAAAGCTCGTTACCGACCCCGTTTTGCGGAAGGATACTCCGCTTGTTCTGTATTCGTCGCTTACCGGCGAAGGCAGGGAAGTCCTGTGGGGGCAAATCGTTTCCGCGATGTGATCAGCCTTTGTGGTATCCGCGGAACAGCCTTAAAAATTCCGGTTCGGCGGAGGTGACCTTCAACCCCTGCAGGTAACCGAGAGCGGGCATTCCGGATACCTTGTCGAAGCAGAGCGAATATGCGCACAATGCCTGCGATGAATACCCTATTTCGCGGTCGCTTTTGTTCACGGCGTATTTTCCGTCGCCGACCAAGGGGCAACCGATATGCGCAAAGCTCGCGCGGATCTGGTGTGTTCTGCCGGTTATCAGCTCTATTTCCAGAAGCGAAATATCCTTTTTGCGGTCGTATTCAAGCACTGAATACCGCGTTACAGCCGTTTTTGCGTTCGCTCCCTGCGACCGCCTGACAAATACCATGTTTTTTTCGTGATCCTTTTCGAGGAAGAACTTCAATTCCCCCTCACGCGGGGTCGGGCAGCCGTGGACGGCGGCAAGATACTTTTTGGAAACCGCCCTTTCGCGGACAATGTCATTCATTTCACGCAATGCCTGCGCATTCTTTGCGGCGATTACAAGCCCTTGTGTGTTGCGGTCGATACGGTTGCAGAGCGCGGGCGCAAAGCTGTTTTCGGAATCCGGGTCGAATTCACCTTTTTCAATAAGGTATTGCGTTATACGGTCGATCAGGGTGTCTTCACGCGTGCCTTCATCCGAATGGACAAGCAGCCCGGATTCTTTATCGGCTATAAGTATATTTTCGTCCTCGTATGCGACCCGCAGCCTGGCTGCATCGCCCTTGCGGCGGGCGGATTTTTCCGCGAAAACATCATCCGGCGCATATATTTTGATAATATCGCCCTCGGAAATAATATACTTTTCTTCCGTTCGGTGCCGATTTACGGTTATATCCTTTTTTCTGATCAGCTTATACATAAGCGATACAGGAAGATCGTTGTACTTTTTCAGCAGAAATTTGTCGAGCCGAAGCCCGGCATCGTTTTTGCCCGCTGTAATTTCGCGTTTTCCCACGCGCTTACCCCCGTTTCATTCTGATTTTATCATAAAATAACAATATGTCAAGCCAAAGGTAGATCATGAACTTTATCAGCGAAAACACTCCCACGATGCTGCACGCCGCATCCGAATTCAAAAAGTATATCAATGCCGTTTGTGACGAACGCCCGGCAGAGGTACGTTTTCTTGTGGAAAAATCCGAAAACGAGGAAGCCTTTTCCGTGAATGCCACGGACGGCGGGATCGGCTTTACAGGCGGATGCGAACGCGCTGTTCTTTATGCGGTATACGATTATTTCGAACGCTGCTTCGGAGTTTGCTATTTTTGGGATGAAGACAGGATCCCCGCGCGTGTGCCAAAGTATGTGCGTGCCGAATATTCCGAAGCTCCCCGGTTCAGATATCGGGGTCAACGCTATTTTGCCCACCGTTCGCTTTATCGCTTTCAGGCGGAAGAATGGGGCTTTGACGATTGGAAAAGAGAGCTCGACTGGCTTATCAAACGTAAATTCAATATGTTTATGCTGCGGTTGGGGAATCGCAACGCATTCGAGCGCGCATTCCCGCAGGAAGTTCCCGCCGATAATACGGACGGCTGCAAATATCCCGGACAGACCGGTTTTTCCGAACGCACGCCTATCAGAAGTAGCCGCGATGACGAGGAACTGGAGCGCAAGATAAACGAATATGCTGATCTGCTGCACCTTATTCGCCCAGTGGATTGCGGAACGATGACACACTGGTATTCCCAAACACCCGAAAGCTTTCTCGAAAGCTATCATCCCGCATTTCTCCGGCAGTCCAACGATCTTTACAGCGATAAACGCTCGCTTGTCTGGGATATTCGCAACGAACGTGAAACAGAGCTTTATTTCAGGCTTACAGAAGCGACGGTAAACGAATTCGGAAACAGCGGTATATTTCATACTATCGGGTTGGCGGAAAGGCTTTTTTCGGCAAGCAGGGAAGAGAATCTTGCGTTGAAGAAGAGCGTATACGGCAAAATATGCAATTTGCTCAGAACACGCTACCCCGGTTCGAAGCTGCTTATAGCATCCTGGGATTTTTCGATGTTTTGGAAAAACGAGGAGGTTTTCGAACTGCTTGGCGAGCTTGATCCGAGCCAATGCATTATTTTCGATTACACCTCCGATACAAGGTATGCCGAATCCAATTTTACCGGATGGGGAGTATGCGGTAAATTCCCGTATATATTCGGTATATTTCATGCTTACGAGCCGGAAAACGATATCAGAGGCGATTACGGTCTGATAGCGGAACGCCTGCGGATCGCAGCGGGGGATGAAAAGTGCGTAGGCTTTTTCGGCTGGCAGGAACTTTCGCACGGCGATGGCATGATGCTTGAATACATAGCAAAGAATTCATGGCACCCGGAACCCGAAAAGGACCTTTATATCTTCATTCATGATTACTGCCTCGGAAGGTTCGGCAAGACGATATACAGACGTGCTGTAAAGGCATATGAAGCTCTGCTCAAAATATCCCGATTCGGTCATTGGGGCGGCGACAGACTGCATCCGGAACGCAATATATTCAGAGATTTCTCGCTCGGCGAGCTTACCTCGGAATACGAAACGCCGCTGTTTGCTCCGAATATCGATGAAAAACGCCTGGCTGTATTCGCTTCACAGCTTGCGGAATATGAAAAAACAGGCAATGCCGCATATGAAGTCATAAAGCTCATCGCAGAGATATACCCGCTTGCCGAAAGCGACGGTGCACGCCGTGAAGCGCTCGATATGGCGCGTACCGCAATATCACGCGATATACATTTTGCAATGATACGCTGTGCTTTGAAGCTTTACGCCGGAGACTTCTCGGAATACACAAAGTCGTGGAGCGATATTATCGAAAAAGAAAAGCTCTTTACGGAACTTCTCGGCACGGACGAGGATTATTCCATACTCTCGGGAATACGCAGGGCGGAGGAACACGGTCATGTAAACCCGTATTTCGCAAGCAGCACCATCAAGGAAAATTCCGACAATGCCTATTGCAGGACCTGCGCATATGAAATGATGTGCTGCATTACATTGCCGGAATTAAAGGCGTTAAACGAATGGTTCGGCCGGTGCGCGGGGAAGGGCGCCCTTGTACACGACGAAAAGCTTCGCAGCGATATACAGACGATCCACGACGAGTATCGCAAAACCGATTTTACACTGCTCGTTCGTCCCGGAATGGACACGGCTATGGCGCTGCGCAGGCTGTGCGACAAATGGGAAAGATACTATTGAATAATTGCAAAAACCGAAACAGCCGGGAACCCACCCGGCTGTTTTTTGTGCGCGGCAAAAATCGACTGTATTTTCAAAAAAGCAAGATATAGTCGGGTACCTTCGCCCGAGCACCAAATGTTGTGCCGGTTTACGTGGTTTACATAATTATGTTTACATAATATACCGTCATAATCACCAATTTTCGGAAACTTTGGCAAATGCTCTTGCAATCGGGAGCTTTTTGTATTATGATATATATAACGCCATTTGAAAGGCACATAACATAATTATCAGTCGCATTGAAACGCCTTGTGCGTTTGCGGTATTTGCCGTTGCTTGTCCGCATAACATTTTAGCGGGTGATGATTTATGCCAGAAGAAATCAATGCTGTCGGCGCGGTTGTTCCCGTTGCCGAAGCGAAGCGCCGCCGCGGCGCTTTTGTACGCTTTGCGGAGCGCGCTCTTTCGCGCCGCCTTTCCGTTACGCTCTGCTTTACCGTAGCAATGTTTTTGCTTGTGTTTGCAGGGTGCTGCTTTGCGGCACTGAATGGCGATCTTGCACGTCTTATTGTCTGCAGGCCGGGGGCGTCGTTTTGCATCTGCTGCTTGTTATTTGTGCAGACGGCGGCATTTATTTTCGGTTTTACCGTTTTCGGGCGTGTTGTATCCGCCGCCGCTTCCGCTTTGGTTTTTGTTTATGCCGGCTGCGCGGTCTATACATCCGTATGTATTTACGAGCGCATTTTGGTTTGCTGCGCCGCGTTTCTGTACGCTTTGTCTGCGGCGAATTCGTTCTTCTATTCCGCCAATGCATTTGCCGGCAGCGCCCGGCTTTTCGACAGAAAGCTGTTGCAGGAATACTTGGCGCTGCACTTCTTTTCTTTCTTTGCGAATCTGATCATTTACTTTATTATATAAACAAGGTATTTAAGGGTATTCAAATGACCGGTTGTGAAAACACTTTCAACTCACAACTTAATATTTATTATGATTATCTTCGCAACGAGAAGAAGGCATCCGACAACACTCTCCAGGCGTACAGACGTGATCTCGGCAAGTTTACCGAATACGCGTGCGAATCCAACATTATCGATTTTTCAGACGTAGACACGGATACGGTTTACGATTTCAAAAATTATCTTACCAACAACGGCCTTTCGTCGGCTTCGGTATGCCGTACGCTTTCTTCTTTGCGCAGCCTTTATTCTTTTTTTGTTTCCGAGGGCATATGTCCCAGCAATCCGGCGAGAGATGTTCATAACGACAAGATCCCGAAGCAGCAGCTCAACATACTCAGCTCCAAGGAGATCGATGCGCTTCTTGCAAAGCCGGATACTACGGATATCAAAGGTATTCGTGACAAAGCCATGCTTGAAATACTTTATGCTACCGGCATAAGGGTTTCCGAGCTTATCGGCTTGAACATAAACGATTTCAACCCCCAGCTTTCTTTCATCCGCTGCGGAAGCGGGGAAAAGGAACGCTTTATTCCGATATACCCCGTCGCCGTAAAAGCGGTAAACACTTATATCGAAAAATCCCGTTCTGTCCTTGTCAACACGGGCGATGAAAACGCGCTCTTTGTTAATATCACCGGCGAACGTATGTCGCGCCAGGGCTTTTGGAAGATACTGAAAGCATATGCCGCCGCAGCGGGGATAAAGAGTACTATCACGCCCCACACGCTGCGTCACTCCTTTGCGGCGCACCTGCTCGAAAACGGAGCGGATATCCATGACATTCAGGTCATTCTCGGGCATTCGGATATTTCATCCACGCAGCGCTATGCTCAGTTCCTGAAGGATAAAATGAAGAACAGCTATATCAAATTCCACCCGCGCGCTTGAGGGCAGATAATGGCAAACAGATTATTCAATTTCTTTTCCGGTACAAACAACAAAAAGGATAAGGGCATAACGAAGCAGGAGGCTGAGTATGATAAAAATCTCGGCTTCGCCTTTTTCTTCAAGCTTCTGAAAAACAAGCTGGGGAAGCTTTCCGCCTCTAACCTTATATTTACGCTTTGCAATGCTTTTGCGTTTGTCGCTCTTTTCGGAATCACCGGCTTCCTCGATGACAAAACCATCACTGCGGGCGATCCGCTTTATGCGCAATCCGCGGCATTTTATGCAGCAGGCGGCAGCGTTTCTCCGCTTACGGCGGCGCTTTTTACACAATATGGCGTTACAGTAACGCTTTCGGTCGTTTCGACGGCTTCCAAGGTGTTGCGCTGGTTCGCCGCCGCGCTCGTTTTCACCTTCGGGCTTTCCACTGTCGGTCTGGTATACAACATCCGCAACATCTGCAACGGTAAGCATACCGAATCCTGGAGCGATTACTTCTATGCAATAAAGCGCAATCTTAAACAGGGGCTTGCCGTCGGGATAATCGATCTGCTGATAATACTTTTGCTCGGGTATGATCTTATCGCTTATAACGCAAATGCAGGCAACAGCTTCATGATGCTCGTGTTTTATTACGCTTCGATCCTCTTCGCCGCTGTGTATTATATCATGCGCTTTTATATCTATATCCAGCTCGTGACCTGCAACATGACGATAGGGAAGATGTTCAAAAATGCACTGATACTTGCCGCACTCGGCATAAAGCGTAATTTGGCGGCCTTCTTTTCCAGCCTTGCATTCGCTTTGCTGTTTGTCTATATTTGGATACTGCTCCCGCAGTTTGCGATCATTTTCCTTTGCATGTTCGCTGTATCCTTACTCACGTATATCGGCGTGTACTGCGCATATCCGAACGTAAAGAGGTATGTTATCGACCCGTATTATGCGGATCATCCGGAGGAAGCTTCGCAGGATAATGGCGATGAATCCGATTCGATTTTTTCCGACAACGGCTGATGAGTTAATATATTATTCATATTTATTTTCGGTGATGATATGGCTTATGTCACAAAACAGAATTCGGCTGTGATAGAGTATATTTCCGCCAATCCGGAAAAGCATTTTACCGCCGACGAGCTGGCGGAGGCGCTTTCCGCCAGCGTTTCAAGATCGACAGTGTATCGCAGGCTCGAAAAGCTTTGCGCCAAGGGCGTTGTGCGTAAATATGAAACCGGCGCAGGCAACAAATGCTGCTATCAGTATGTAGGTGATAAAGACTGCGAAACGCATTATCACCTTGTATGTACCGAATGCAATAAAACGATACACCTTAAATGCGATACATTATCCGAAATTTCCGCTCATATAAAACAGGAACACGATTTTGTGCTCGATAACTCGCGCACGGTGCTGTATGGCAAGTGCGGCGATTGTCTCCGTAAACCTTCTTCTTGACAAGACCATAGCGATACAAAAGCAGGGCAATGCTCCGGAAACCGGCAGATTATTGCCCTGCTTTCCGCTTGTGCCAATTACATAAAATATAAATTTTCTGTAATACGGGGAAACGATACACGAAAAACAAAGTCGGTAAAAGCCGGATATAACAAAAGAGCACTCGCTTTCGCAAGTGCTCTTTCATGTGACTGCGCGGCAGAATGGCACAACATGTACTAATGTGCGTTTACACTACGCGCAGCACTTATTATATTATAAATTAAGTAAACCCAAGTGATATGCCGAGCATTGCTCGGCATGATATTTTGGCCATAGTGAAGCCATAAATATCACTGCCGAAGGCAATATCACTCGCCGCAAGGCGAATATAACCGAAAAAGCGCTTGGCAAACAATGCTAAGCGCTTTTTTGGTGGCCCGCCCTAAGGGATTTGAACCCCCGGCCTACGGAATCGGAATCCGTTGCTCTATCCGCTGAGCTAAGGGCGGTTTTATTATCGGCGCGAAAATATTCTGTAATTTACCCAGAACATTCCCGCTATGAGTATACATACAACCGAAAATACGATGGTCGTGAATCCGGAAACGGCTGTCTGGCCGTTTATCGCCGCATCGATAAGCTCGTAACCCAAGATACCGGCGACAGTCGGCAGATAAACACAGAGTGCATCGAGAGCGATATATTTGCCGATCTTATTCACGGGGAATTTCCTGATACAGTGCAATGTGACCCAATATGGCACGGTGTACAGTGCCATTACAGGAACCGTGGATATAAGCAAATACACGAATGGATCTTCAGTATTGACCAATGATGATATAAGCAGAAATAACGGCGTCAGAAGCAGGCAGCATATCGCTTTGATAAGCAAAAACGGTTTACCGTACAGCTTGTTCATTTTCCGTGGTTCCTTCTGATTTCTGCTCTGCGTATCTTTCCGGAGGCTGTTTTCGGAAGCTCGTCGACAAATTCCACTATGCGCGGATATTTGTACGGTGCCGTGACCTTTTTGACATGGTCCTGTATCTCTTTTTTCAGCTCGTCACTCGCGGTAAAGCCTTTTGCGAGGACTATGGTGGCTTTCACAACCTGGCCTCTTACCGGGTCGGGCGCTGCGGTCACGGCACATTCAAGAACGCTGCGGTGTGTCATCAGCGCACTTTCGACCTCGAAAGGCCCTATGCGGTAGCCGGAGCATTTTATAACATCGTCGTTCCTTCCGACAAACCAAAAATATCCGTCGGAATCGCGCCATGCCGTATCTCCGGTATTGTAGCTGTCCATGCGGAATGCGCGCGCGTTGGCTGCTTCATCCTGCTGGTAGCCGAGGAACAGCCCTGCGGGATAGTGCTTGGAAAGATTCTTTATCACAATTGAACCGACAATGCCGTCCTCGCAGCTGTTGCCGTTTTCATCGACAATATCCACATCAAAATCCGGTGAGGGCTTCCCTGTAGAACCGGGCTTGATTTCCATGCCCTTGAAGTTTGCAATGATGACCGGTGTTTCGGTCTGACCGAAGCCTTCTGTCAGCGTGAGCCCGGTAAGCTCCCTGAAGCGGTAAAAGACTTCGGGATTAAGCGGTTCGCCGGCTATGCAGCAATGCTTTATTGAGGAAAAATCGTATTTGGAAAGATCTTCTTTTATCAAAAAACGGAATATCGTCGGAGGGGCGCAGAAAGTGGTAACACCTATTTCCTGGATCAGTTCCAAAGTATTTTTGGCGTTGAATTTTTCGTTATCATATGCGACAATGACCGCGCCGCATATCCATTGACCGTATATCTTGCCCCATGCGAATTTTGCCCAACCGGAGTCGGACATCGTAAGGTGAAGCTTCCCTTCTTCGGTCTGCTGCCAGAATTTTGCGGTTATGATATGCCCCAGCGGGTAAGCATAGCTGTGAAGTATCATTTTGGGCATACCGGTCGTGCCCGATGAGAAATACATGAGCATCGGATCGGAGGAAAGGTTGGGAATTCGTTCGAGAACATCCGAACAACCGGAATAATCCTTGCGGAAATCGGAAGCGCCTTCCGGTATTTTATCGCCCACGACGGCATAATGCAACACGGTTTTGCATTTCGGAAGCGAAGCGATAACGCTGTCGGTGATATTTTTATCGGCGACGGTAATGACAGCCTTTACTTCGGCAGCATTGCAGCGATAAACGATATCCTTTTCCGTAAGCTGGAATGTCGCGGGGATACAAACGGCGCCGATTTTGCAAAGAGCAAGTATGCATACCCAGGCTTCCACGCGCTGTTTGAGCATAAGAAGAACTCTGTCGCCCTTGCCGATACCGAGCGAGAGAAAGTAATTCGCCGCACGGTTGGACATCAAAGCCATATCACAGAAGGTGTAAAGCCTGCGTTCGCCGTTGTCGTTGCAATACAACAGAGCCGGCTTGTACGGGTCTTCCTTCGCCCATGCGTCGACAATGTCATATGCAAAATTAAAGTCTGCGGGAACAGTGACTCTGTAATTGTTTTTCAGATCCTCATAGGAATCAAATTCCGTGCGGTTGATGTACTTTTCTATCATAGTGCGGTGAAAGGAAGAATCTTATCTTCCGGTTATCCTGATCGATTTGATTTTTTGCTCTTGGAGGGGCTTGTCATTGCTGTCTGTTGCAACAGACGCAATTGCATCGACAATATCCATGCCTTCCGTTACCTTGCCGAAGGCTGCATAATTGCCGTCGAGAAATACCGAATCGGCATGGCAGATAAAGAACTGGCTGCTGGCGCTGTCGGGAGCCATGGCGCGCGCCATGGAAATGACCCCGCGTTTGTGGGAAAGGTTGTTTGCAACGCCGTTTGCACTGAATTCGCCCTTGATATTTTTGCCGGAGCCGCCGGTGCCGTTGCCCTTGGGATCGCCGCCCTGGATCATAAATCCGGAAATAACGCGGTGGAATATCAGCCCGTCATAAAAATTGCTGTCGGCAAGCTTTACGAAGTTTTCGACTGTTATCGGCGCGATGTTGTGATAAAGCTCAAGCTTGATCACGCCGCCGTTTTCCATAGTGATTTCGGCATAGACCGTATCGTTGAGGTTGGAATTATCCACGGTGGTTTCTCCTTTTGAAGTGTTTTCGGAAGCTTCATCGCCGTTGCAGGAGCAAAATGCGGCGAGGCAAATGATGATCAGCAAAACAGAAGCCGCTAAACGTTTACGGAAATGCATGGCGGGTACCTCCTGCCCATAAGAAAAATGTCTGCATTATGAAAACAGCCGAACACGCAAGTGTTCGGCTGTCTGGTGATCCATCGGAGAATCGAACTCCGGACACCATGATTAAAAGTCATGTGCTCTACCGGCTGAGCTAATGGATCGTCTGCAACCGCTCGAATAGAATACCACATCGGTAAGCCGATGTCAAGTCTTTTCCGAAAAAATAATCGGGAATTCGGGCGGCTGTATAAATCAGATCAATAAAAGCGGAAATCCGCAATGACCTTTCCGAGCACGGTGACTTCCCTGCTGTATATCGGCTGCATCGTGCGGTTGGCGGGCTGCAGACGTATCCTGCCGTTATCACGATAAAAGCGCTTTACGGTGGCTTCGTTATCGATCATCGCGACGATTATATCGCCATCCTCCGCAAACCTGCGGCTTTCAACGATAACGATATCTCCGTCGAATATTCCGGCTTCTATCATGCTTTCGCCGATAACACGCAGCGCGAACAGGTTTGACTTTCCTCGTGCCATGGAAGCCGGGAAATCCACATATCCGTCGTAATTTTCAATGGCGAGAATCGGTATACCCGCAGCAACGCGACCGAGTATCGGGATCTTTTTCATCTTTTCGGGTTCCATGCCGGCGCCGGATTCAATTGAAAGCGCCCGGCTTTTGCCGGAGGATTTTTTGATATAGCCTTTTGTTTCAAGGCGCCTGAGATAATCGTGTACCGATGAGGTCGATTTGATCCCGAGAGCGGAACAAATATCCCTGACAGTGGGCGCATAGCCGTTTTTTTCGAGGCAATCGCTTATATATTCGAATATAAGCCGTTCCTTTTGGCTGAGTTCGGTCATTCTTCCGCTCCTTCCCTGCCGGCGTTTGCCGCAAGCTCGAACAGCTCCCGTGCGCGATCGCCCCTGCCGGCAAGATACAGATACCCGAAAAGGCATTCAAGCCCTGTCGCGCGCCTGTATTCGACCGCATGAGCGCTTCGCGAATGGTGCGTGTTTTTTGTGTTTCTGCCGGTTTTGTAAAACCACATTTCGGTTTCGTCAAGCGAATCGAGTATAAGCCCGACGATACGGCTTTGCGAAACGGCGGTGACATAAATCTTTGCAAGCTCGTTAAGCTTTGCAACGGTGGTGTTCCCGTCCGCAACAAGCTTTTCCCGCGCGATAAGCTCGAAAAACGAATCGCCGAGATAAGCAAGTACCAGCGGATTGTAATTGCGCTTTATGAATTCTAAGCTCTTTTCCATTTGACGCCCTGAGGAGTGTCTTCGAGAATTATCCCCTGCTCCTTCAATTCGTTGCGTATCGCGTCGGCGCGGGCATAATCCTTGTTCTTCTTCGCTTCGGTGCGTTCGGCGATCAGCCTTTCGATCTCCGATACGTCGCCGCTTTCCTCTTCCCTGCCGAAACCGAGAAGCTCGCACAGAGAGACATAGTTTTCCTCGACAAAATCAAGGTATTCGCTGCTCGCTCCGGTGGAAATGACGGTATTGATATCGCGTGTCATCTCGAAGAGAAAGCCGATTGCATCGGCGGTGTTGAGGTCATCCTCCATCGCTTCGATAAAATCGTTTTTCTTGCCATTTATAAATTCCATGCTTGCCGTTTCCGCTTCGGACAAGCCGGAACGAGCGTTTTTCCTTGCGAAATCGACCCCGCCGATGCAGTTTGAAAGCCTTTCGACCGCTGCGGCGGATTGCGTAAGCGTGTCGGCGGTATAGTTGATCGGGGTTCTGTAATGGGCGGAAAGCAGGAAGAATCTTACTGCTTTATATCCGTATTTCGCAGCGGCGTCACGCACAAGGAAAAAATTCCCGGCGGATTTGCTCATCTTTTTATTATCCACGTTGATGTGGCCGTTGTGGCACCAAAACCGTGCAAGTGTGCAGCCTGTCGCGCATTCGCTCTGGGCGATTTCATTTTCATGGTGGGGGAATATCAGGTCCACCCCGCCGCCGTGGATATCTATATCCGTGCCGAGGTACTTGTTTACCATTGCGGAGCATTCGATATGCCAGCCGGGCCTTCCTTCGCCCCAGGGAGAATTCCAGGATATCTCGTCCGGCTCCTTTTTGCCCTTCCACAGCGCGAAATCGTAAGGATGGTGCTTTGCATCGCTGATATCAATGCGCGCGCCGGCTTCAAGCTCGTCCATGTTGTGGTGCGAAAGCTTTCCGTATGCGTTGTCGCTCTGAGAATCAAAGTACACATCGTTGCCGGAAACATACGCGTGCCCGTTTTCGATAAGCTTTTCGACAATTTCAATGATCTTGTCGATATTCTGTGTGGCGCGGGGGTGGTATGTCGCATCGTGAACTCCGAGTCCGCGGGCATCAACAAAGTATTCCTTGATATATTTATCGGCTATTTCCGGCACGGAAGTGCCGTTTTCACGTGCGGCGCGGATAAGCTTGTCATCCACATCGGTGAAGTTCTGGACATATGTCACTTTGTTGCCGCGGTATTCGAGATACCTGCGCATCATATCGAAAACCACGAAGCACCTTGCGTTTCCGATATGAAAGTAATTATATACGGTAGGACCGCAGACATACATCCGCACCTGCCCGTCGCGGACGATGAGTTCTTCCTTGCTTCGGGTGAGAGTATTGAACAGCTTCATAAACGATTCCTCTTATTTGTTTGTATCGATATATTTCCAGTAGGTTCTGATATAATTCACGCCGGAAAGGACAGTGAATATAAGCATCAGTGCGGTGGAAACGAGTGTAAGAAACCCTTTGCAAAACGGGAACAGCACCGGTTCGAGCATGACAAAACACAGGCAAAAGATCTGCGTGTTTGTTTTGATCTTGCCGAGATAGCTTGCGGCGATCACCGCTCCCGCGCTTTTCGCAACGACAAGGCGCATTGAAGTAACGGCAAGCTCCCTGAAAACAACGACAATCGCCGCCCAGAAAAACGTTTGGCGGATAATGTCGGCGGAAACGACGGTTTCCATGCCGGATGCGGCATAATCGAAAATGTACCCGGAATAACACACCGCAAACATTGCTCCGAGAATAAGAAATTTATCCGCAAGCGGATCCATGAATTTGCCGAAATCGGTTATAAGGTTGCGCGAACGGGCAATGTGACCGTCCAGAAAATCCGTTACCGAGGCGAGTATAAACAGCACCGCTGCGATAATACGGCTGGTATTCGGATCGCCGCAGACATCATAAGCGAGGAAAAACACAAAAAACGGGATAATGCAGATGCGCCCGACTGTCAGTTTATTCGGTAGATTCATACGGATCCCTCCGCGAGCTTGCCGACAAGATCGTAGTCGATAACTTCGGTCACCGCGACCTTTACGAATTCGCCCTCTCTGATGCGCTTCGGCGAGGAAAAATAGATCTTTCCGTCGATATCGGGCGCATCGGCATACGACCTGCCGTAAAAGGATTCGGATACCTCGTCATAGCCCTCGCAAAGCACTTCGAGCTCGCTTCCGACAAATCGCGCATTGAAGTCGTTGTGTATGCGGTTCTGATCGCTCATTATCGCTTCCATGCGCTTCTTTTTGACCGATTCGGGAACCTGGTTCGGCATATCGTATGCCGGCGTTCCCTCCTCGCGTGAATATTCGAAAACACCGAGGCGTTCGAATTTCGTTTCCTTTATGAAATCGCGCAGCTCCTTGTACTGCTTTTCGGTTTCCCCGGGGAAGCCGACGATGACTGTCGTTCTGATAACAATTCCCGGAATCTCGCGGCGGAGCTTATCGATAATGCTTTTTATCCCCGCAGATGTGTCGCGGCGATTCATTGCCGAGAGAATATCATCATTTATATGCTGTATCGGCATATCGATATATTTGAGAAGCTTGTCGTTCGTCTTGAATTCCTCGATCAGCCCGTCGGTTATCCTGTCGGGATAGCAGTAAAGGACTCTGATCCATTTGATTTCGTCGATCTTGGAAATCTCTTCTATAAGGCTGTCGAGAGCATATGTGCCGTAAATATCCTCGCCGTAGCGTGTTGTGTCCTGTGCGACCAGGCAGACCTCGCGGACACCGATAGAGGCAAGATCCTTGACCTCGTCCACGATTTCGGTCATGTTTCTGCTCCTGAAACGGCCGCGGATGGAAGGAATGACACAGTAGGAACAGAAATTATCACAGCCTTCCGCGATCTGCACATAGGCAAAATACTCGGGGGTGGTAACGACACGTTCGCCGCCGAGTGCGACTTTGTCAATATCGCCGAAGCTGCTGAATGTTCCGCCCTTGTAAGCGACCTCGACCGCTTCGCAGATATCATCGAGCGACCCGGTGCCGAGTATGCAGTTCACCTCCGGCATTTCCTTGAATATTTCCTCGCGGTATCTTTGCGGCAAGCACCCCGTTACGACGATGCCTTTAAGCGAGCGGTTCTTTTTGAGCCAGGCTATGTCAAGTATATTTTCTATAGCTTCGTTTTTTGCGCTTTCGATAAATGCGCAGGTATTTATAACGATAACATCGGCTTCGATATCCTCTGCGACAAGCTCCATTCCGTGATCTACGAGCTTTGCAAGCATTACCTCGGTATTCAGAAGGTTTTTCGGGCATCCGAGCGAAACAAATCCAACCTTAATTGCCATTCAATATGACTCACTTTCAAAATTTCTCAGCACCTCCGCGACTTCGTCGGAGGGGAACCCCGCCCGTATCGCGCCCGAATATACCCTGTTGCGGTACTTTCTGTCGGAAATAAGAGCGGTATTGTATTTTTTATTTATAAACTCGATTATCCGTTCCTTCTGCGGTTCGTTTTCATAAGGGGAAATCGCATCCTCTATGTCGTTCTTCCCGAACCCGCGGCGGTAAAGCTCGTTCCTGATGCGGCCGACACCCATGTTTTTGAAAACGTAAAAGGTTTCGGCGTACCTTTTTGCAAGCTTGGAATCGTTGACATACCCGCGCTTCGCAAAAAGCTCTGCGATATCACCGGAAAGCTCCGGCGGAAATTTTCTTTTGAGCTTATCGCAAAGCTGCTTTTGCGAAAGATCGCCGTAGGAGAGATAGTCGAATGCCTTCTTGATACATTTAAGGCGTTCCTCGCATTCCGTAAGCCTTTCGTAAAGCGCTTCATCGACTTCATCGCCTTCTGCGATCCCGAGTGTTTCGAAATCGTGAAGCGTTATGAGAAACGAACTTCCGGGCAGAGAGACGGTGACTTCCTTTGATTCGTCGGAACGGATAATACAGGAGATATTCATCGCCTTTTATTCCGCATCTTCATCGAAAAGGCTGTCTGCGCTCACCGCATCTTCGTGCACGGGGGCATTGCCGCCGTTTGCAACAGCCATTATCTTTTCGCAGATTTCCTCTGCAAGAGGCTTGTCCTCCTCGAGAAGCATACGTACCTTGTCCTTGCCCTGACCGAGCTTTTCGCCGTTGTAGGAAAGCCAGGATCCGCTCTTGTCGATAACTCCGTTGGCGATACCGAGCTCTATGATTTCGCTTTCCTTGGAAATGCCCTTGCCGTATATGATATCAAATTCGGCGGTGCGGAAGGGCGGAGCGACCTTGTTTTTGACGACCTTGCACTTGACATGGTTGCCTATAACGTCGCTGCCGTTTTTGAGCTGTTCGGATTTACGCACGTCGAGCCTGACAGAGGCATAGAATTTCAGCGCCCTGCCGCCGGTCGTTACTTCGGGGTTGCCGTAGACAATGCCGACCTTTTCGCGGAGCTGGTTTATGAATATGACAATGCAGTTTGATTTTGCTATCGCACCGGAAAGCTTGCGGAGCGCCTGCGACATAAGCCTTGCATGAAGTCCGACATGGGAATCGCCCATGTCGCCGTCGATCTCGCTCTTCGGTACGAGCGCCGCGACAGAGTCCACGACAACGACTTCCACCGCGCCGGAGCGCACAAGTGCTTCGGTGATTTCGAGCGCCTGTTCGCCGTCGTCGGGCTGAGAAACAAGAAGCGAATCGGTATCCACGCCCAGCGCGTGGGCATAGACCGGATCGAGTGCGTGTTCGGCATCGATAAACGCCGCTTCGCCGCCGGATTTCTGTACCTCTGCCACGATATGAAGCGCAAGTGTCGTTTTGCCGGAAGATTCCGGACCGAAGATTTCGATTATTCTGCCGCGCGGTACACCGCCGATACCGAGCGCGATATCGAGCGAAAGAGAGCCGGTCGGCACACTTTTTATCTCCATCCTTGAATTTTCGCCGAGACGCATTATCGAGCCCTTGCCGCATTTCTTTTCGATCTGGGCAAGAGCGGTTTCGAGCGCGAGCTGCTTACTGTCCTTCGTTGCCATGATATGTTCCTCCGTACGAACTTATGTTCTTTTTGAGTATACCATATCGTTTCAGCCGTGTCAATCTTTTTGTTCCGTGCGGCGCGGGATTTCGCGCAGTTTTGACGATTTTTTTCATTTTGCACGAAAAAGTAATTGCATTTTGTACAATTAGCCAGTATACAAAAGCCGGATTTTACTATAAAATGTATACGCAAATTTTTGCATGAAAGCAGAGGAGTATTTGAAAATGGCGCAAAATCCCATTCACGGCAGGATGGGGCTGATCGTTATGCAGAGCTGCAAGCAGCTCGGTGCAGAGGTAGATCAGTTCATCCGCCAGCTTCGTAACGAAGAAAACAGTGAAAGCTACATCATCCCGATCGAGGAAGTCCGCTTCAACAACGGCGAAGGCAAAGTAAAGATCTGCGATTCGGTTCGCGGCAAGGATATTTATATCCTCAGCGACGTCGGCAATTACAATTGCACCTATAACCTTTTCGGCTATGAAAACCGCATGGGCCCCGACGAGCACTTCCGTGATATAGAGCGTGTTCTTTCGGCTATCGGCGGCAAGGCGAACAGAGTAACCGTCATGATGCCCTTGCTTTATTCTTCCCGCCAGCACAAGAGAAAGGGACGTGAATCGCTCGACTGCGCGCAATCGCTCGAACAGCTTCAGAATCTCGGCGTTGACTGCATACTCACCTTCGATGCGCACGATTCCACCATATACAACGCTATTCCGAGTACTTCATTCGAAAACATCTTCCCCACCTATTCAATGCTCAAACGCTTTATCCAGAACGAAGGCGATGACATTTTCAAGGACAACATGACGGTTATCAGTCCCGATACCGGCGCCATGGACCGCGCGCTGTATTATGCCAACGTTTTGGGGCTCGATGTCGGTATGTTCTATAAAAGAAGGGATCACACCCGCATTGTCAACGGCAAAAACCCGATCGTGCAGCATGAATATATCGGCGGCCCGCTCGACGGCAAGCGTGTTCTTATCATAGACGATATGATAGCCTCCGGCGGCTCGGTCATCGAGGTCATAAACGAGGTGCAGAAGCAGAATGTCACCGCCGTTTATGCCGCAACTACGTTTGCCTTCTTTACTGAAGGACTCGAAAAGTTCGACAAGCTTTATGAAGAAGGAAAGCTTACCAAACTGTATTCCACCAACCTGACATATGTATCCCCCGACTTGCTCGCAAGGCCGTGGTTCGAGCTTGTCGATATGTCGAAATTTATCGCAAAAATGCTTTCCACGCTCAATTTCGACGAATCCATTTCTCCGCTGCTCGATTGCACCGCACGCATCCGCAGGCTTTTGAAGCGCTACAACCAGCTTAAAGACCCCAACTGAGGGCAAAAAAACCATTGACAACGCCGCACCGGCGTGTTATAATCAAAAAGAATGAAAACTTACAGTTTTCTCCTTACCGCGGCCACGAACCGCGGTCAAAGTCCAGAAGGAGGTGTAAAATGATGGAGCAGAAAAACAAGTACGAAACTATTTTCGTTGTCAACACCGCCCTCGGCGAAGAAGCCGTCAAGGGCATTGTGGGCAAGTTTGTTTCTCTCATTGAATCCAACGCTACCGTTGAAACTCTCAATGAGTGGGGCAACAGAAAATTCGCGTACCCCATCGAAGATCTTACCGAAGGTTATTATGTTCTCGTCAAATTTGCGTCGGAACCCGAATTCCCCGCCGAACTTGACAGAATCTATAACATCACCGACGGCATTCTTCGTTCGCTCATCGTAAGATGCGAAGAGTAAAGCGTACCACCATTCATAAGTGAGGTAAAAATCATGGCGTTCAACAGAGTAATACTTGTCGGGAACCTTGTCAGAGATCCCGAACTTAAAACCACTCCGAACGGTGTTTCGGTAACCCGCTTCAGCATTGCCGTGAACCGCAGATTCACCCGCCAGGGAGAACAGCCGCAGACCGATTTCTTCGATGTCGTATGCTGGCGCCAGACGGCTGAATTTGTTTCCCGTTTCTTCACCAAAGGCCGGCCGATACTTGTTTCCGGTCAGCTTCAGAACAGAAACTGGACAGACAACAACAATGTAAAGCATTACGCCACCGAAATCGTAGCGGACGAAGTGACCTTTGTGGATCGCAAGGCGGACGGCTCTGCCGCTCCCGCGCCGGCGCAGAACGCTGTACCCACTTACAGCACCCCAACGGCAGATTCCGGGTTCGAGGATCTTTCCGCGGACGATGAACTGCCCTTCTGATTATTTTTAAGGAGGAAAAAAGATGGATAACGAACAGGTCGTTGTTACCGAAGAGGTTACCGCCGCTCCCGCCGAACAGCAGAGCGAAACCAGGGAAACCAGAGAGCCGCGTGAACGCGATGCAAAGGCTCCCTTCCGTAACAAGAGAAGAAAAAAAGTCTGCGCTTTCTGCGCCGATAAAATCGATTATATTGATTACAAAGACACCGCTCGCATAAGAAAGAACCTTTCCGAGCGTGCTAAGATTCTTCCCCGCAGAGTGACCGGCACCTGTGCCCGCCACCAGAGACAGCTTACCATAGCCGTCAAGAGGGCAAGACACCTCGCACTTATTCCGTACATTACCGACTGAGTCGGGTGTATTCACGGGCAGACGGTAAATCGTCTGCCCGTTTTTTTTGGAGGTGAGCATCCGTTTTGTTCCAAAGGATTGCCGACATACTTGCCGCGGAGAGCATAACTCATTTCGGCATGACAGGCATTGAAAATTGCGATATCATCAACGAAAGACTTCTTCCCGAATATGCCGAAAGCGTTGTTATGATGTCTATTCCCTACCGCACTTCAAAGGAAAAGGGAACGGACGGCTTTTCGGAATACTGCCGCATTTATGATTACCACGGCTTTTATCGTGGGCTGTTCGAGCGTGTTCTCCCGAAGATACGCGCGCTCGGCTGCCGCTGCGACGGCTTTTCCGACCATTCACCGATCAACGAAAAGCTGGCGGCTGCCAAATGCGGCATAGGCGTTGTCGGGCGCAATTCCCTGCTTATCGACAAGGTATACGGAAGCTTTATTTTTCTCGGCACGATAGTCACGGATATTCCATGCCATACTCCGCCGCATGAAATAGAATTCTGCAATAACTGCGGGCTTTGCGCACGCGCCTGCCCGAACGGCGCAGTGCTTTCACACGGTATTGATGTCGAACGCTGCCTTTCCGGCATTTCGCAAAAGAAGCACCGCACGGATGAAGAAAATGCTTTGCTGAAAAAGAACGGCATTGCTTGGGGGTGCGATATCTGCCAGGAAGTCTGCCCGTATAACCGGGCGGCACGGCTTTCGGAAATACCGTATTTTGTAAATACGCGACTTGATCATATAACCAAAGAATTCGTACAGGATCTTACAAAAGAAGAATTTGCACGGTACGCATTTGCGTATAAAGGCAAAAAGCTCGTGCTCGACAATATTGATTTATTGCTGCAGCCGTGATAGAATTATACAGTAACAAAAAAGCCAAGGAGCACGAAATGAACGTAAACGAACAGATAAAGCAGATCGCCGAACGGATAAAGTATCTTCGCGAAGCCATCGATGTACCCGCACAGGATATTGCCGAAAAAGCCGGTATATCCGAAGACGAATATCTTTCTTACGAAAACGGTGAAAAGGATATTCCCGTAAGCATCATTTATGAAGTCTCTTCCGCTTTGGGTGTCGACCCGACAGAGATAATAACCGGCGAAGCCCCCCGTATGGCGGATTACTGCATCACACGCGCCGGCAAGGGCGTTAAGGTCGAACGTTTTGAGGGATATTCCTTCGAATCGCTCGCTTTCAACTTCATCGGGCGCGAAAAGGAACCTATGATAGTTACCATTTCCCCATCGGAAAAACATGCGCCGCTCGTTTCGCATTCCGGTCAGGAATTCAATTATGTACTCGAGGGAAAGATAGGTGTCACTATCGGTGAACGCGATCATATTCTTTCCGCCGGTGATTCGATATACTTCAATCCCTCCATACCACACGGGCAATATGCCATCGGCG
>ERZ824600.743-NODE-743-length-46693-cov-8.618873_pt1 | contig 46693 bp, 35 predicted proteins | sample MGYA00519933_ERZ824600 | MGnify/ENA primary metagenome ERZ824600 (study PRJEB31778, sample SAMEA3449178) | human gut metagenome | biome: human gut; feature: human-associated habitat; material: faeces | place: United Kingdom | collected 2010/2012 ... | reverse complement strand
CCTCTTTATCCACGTACCATTTCTCGGTGCCGTAAGCTTCCCAGCCCGTGAGGTCCCTGCCGTTGAAAAGTTCGACCTCCCGGCCGGTCTTGCGCGGCAGCTCCTTGATTTTCAGATTGCGGAACGAGGCGGGGTAGCCGTGGTCTTGCAGACAGATGACGCCTCGCTGTGCCAGTCCGTATTCGGGAGCCGTCTCCCATTTGCCGCTGTTCTTGCGTGCGAACCAGTCGTCGGTCCAGGCGTCGAATTCGAGGATTTTGCGGCCGTTGAGCCAATGCTCGACATGGCCGTTGTCGCAGACGATGCGCGATGTGTTCCACTCGCCCTGCGGATTGACGACGAGCGAATCGGGGTTCGGGAGATGCATGGCGTAGTCCACGCCCAGCCGCTGCCACGGTTCGAGTTTCGTCGGGGCGTTCTGCGCCTCCCAGCCGTCGTTGTCGATCAGCTGATATTCGGGTCCGGTGACGTAGGGAACCGCGAAATAGGGGTTCTCGACCACATGGTAGAGCATGCCGCTGTTGCCGCCCGGGGAGAGTTTCCAGTCCCAGTCGAGAATGAAGTTTTCATACTGTTTTTTGGTGACGATGTATCCCGAAAGGTCGCTGCCGTCGCCCGCGGCCTGGATGCAGCCGTCCACGACGTGCCACGGCTGCGTGAGCGAATCGCCGTTGAAGTCTTTCCATTGGTCGAGCGTCTTGCCGTCGAAGAGCAGTTGCCAGCCGTCGGCGATTTCGGCTTCGGTGAGGGTGTTGTGACGGGGCCCGCACGAGCAGAGGCAGGCCGCGATGATCCCTGATCCGGCCAGCGTGCGGAGCAGATTTCGGAATGAGTTTCGTTTCATGTTTTAAGTAGCTTTTAATGTTTCATCGACTTAATTCGTATTTACGTTCATGGCGCAGAAGATTTTCAACTACGTGTGCAATTGAGAATAATTATGATCTGCGAAGTGACTTACGGTTTTTCAGTTATCTGCGCACGGCTGTTCCCTGGCAAGAACTTCACGAGTACGACGCCGTGGGACGCCACTTCGGTCTCGAAGTGGTCGGAAGTTTTCATCAAGTCCTTCTGTTGCCAAAGGTCGCGTACCGTCTGTTCGCCGCGCAATCCCAACTGGCGGAGCGAAATGCCCATCTTCGCCGGTTGCGAATCCTGGTTGAAGAAGCCGATGGCCATCGAACCATCCTCAAGGTGTTTGGCATAGATTACTTGCTTGTTTTCCTGCCAGACGGGGTAAGCCTGTATGCCCAGCGGGTCTTGGTTGACGTCGTTGACTTCATCGTTGGTGAGCAGGCTCATCGTGAAATCATCCATCTGTGCGATGTCGCAACCGATGAGCATCGGCGAGGCGAGTAGAGACCAGAGGCTGATGTGCGTATACTGTTCGTCGGCTGTCAGTTTCGTGGGATGCAATTTGGGGCCCCAGCCCACCATCCCCACAACCAACATGTCGGAATCGGCCCAATGGCCCGGATGGTTGAAAGCCAGCCAGCGGTCCTGCGAGAACCCGATGCGGCTTATGCTTTCCCATGTATCGCGGATGTCGCCTGTCGTGCGCCAGCAGTTCGCATAACGTTGCCAGACCGGAGCGTCGCCGTAGGGTGCACTGTTCGAGAGGCTGAAGATGATGTCGCGATCGATTTTCCTGAGCATGTCAAACATCTCCCTGACGTGGTAGTAGTTCAACGGATGCCAGTCGTATTTCAGGTAGTCAATTCCCCATTCTGCCCACTGTTTTACATCGGCCTCCACAAAAGAGTAAGGGCCGTGGTGCCAAACTTCACACCGATCCTCCCAGTAGTTACCGCCCGGTTTTTGATAACGATAGTTCTCGTTGTGCAATCCTTTTTCGATCCATTCATTTTCGCCATCGGGACGGTCCGAGTAGCTGCCGATGTGAGCGGCATAGGTACCGATCCACGGAGTCGAGTAAATGCCCACCCGCAAGCCCATGTCGTGAATCTCGCGCGTGAGCGCCGCCATGTCGGGAAATTTTTTGTTGGGCTGAATGGCGTTGTATCGGCCTCCGCGCCGGCCTTGCCAACCGTCGTCAATGTTGATGTAGCTCCAGCCGTGGTCGGCAAGCCCCTTTTCAACCATTGCGCGTGCCGAAGAAAGTATCTGTTCCTGTGTGACGTCGCGTGCCCAGCAGTTCCAACTGTTCCAGCCCATCGGTGGGGTGAGAGCGATTTCGTCACCCACGACGATCCGCAGGTCGCGTTCATAGCGCCCCAGCGCATTTTCGGCGCTCAGGCGGACGGTGTATTCTCCCGTTTTCTTCACGCGGCCGGTGATTCGACCAGTAGCGGGGTTGAGTTTCAGTCCCCGAGGTAGTCCTTCGGCCGAGAAGATCATCGGGCGGATACCCGTCGCTGCGATCGTGAAGAGAAATTCCGAGCCTGGACGCACACCGAAGATACGGGCACCGTTGATGCGTGGTGTTGGAGCTGCTTTCGGGGTCAGGATGTATTTCGACAGGTCAGATGCTCCCTGCACCACATCCTGTTGGGCCGAGATCTCGCCACAGATCGCAGTAAGAATCAAAATCATTAGAAAAGAGATGCGTTTTTTCATGATTTATTTTAATTAAGAACCTTCACTTTTTGGTTCGTTTTGTGATTTTGGATTAGTCGCAATGCGGAAGATAGAATCTCCCAATCCCCTGTGTAATTAGCCTTTATTGAAATCTCGGCAGACGAACGTTGGCTTGTATTGGAAGATACAGCTGGCCATTTTAGATGGGTTAAACTTTCAAGAATGTGCTTTTTCGGTAGAGAAAATAGAGAAACAGCCAACATATGGCGACATAGCCTGCGTTGCTGATCACCCGTGCTATCGCTTCGGGACAATGGGAAGCCGCCCCGCCGAAAAAGAAATTCGCAATGCCGCCGAACCCGACGATTCGTTGCGCCAGATAGATCGTGATGGAATTCAACCCGATTACGCGGAAGAAAAAAGTCCACCGTTTCCAGCCCCGCACGTCGATCAGGTAGTAGAACAATGCAAACAATCCCAATGAATAGCCCGTTACCACGCAGGTGAACGAACTGCTCCATAGTTTTTTGTTTATGGGTATCCAGCAATTCCAGATGATTCCAATTACCGTGATGGCCACCGCGGCCAGTGCCATGCAGAGTGCAATCCGTTTGCCGCTGAGCGACGACCGTTTCCGGAGCAGAAATTCGCCCGTGAACATACCAAACAACGCCGAGACGATGGCCGGAAGCGTGCTCAGCAATCCCTCAGGATCGAACGATTCGTAAACAAACGTTCCGGGGAGCCATTGGCGATCTACCCATCCGGCGATATTCCCGGCTACCGAAAGCGGATCGGTGCCGTCGGGTGCGTCGGGTGCGACGACGAGGTACATCAGCAGCGAATAGCCGATCAGCACGACGGCCGCGAAAACAGCTCGTGTGCGCACTTTGCAATACATGTAAAGCAGGGCGGCGAACATCCACGCCAGTCCGATCCGGCCCAACACGCTCGCCACGCGCAGCGATGCGAAGTCGAAGCAGAACAGTCCGTTGTAGATCATTCCCAGAACAATGAGCGTCACTCCCCGGCGGATGACCTTGAACAGAATCCGTCTTTCGCAGATTCCACCGGCGCGTTGTTTGGCCAGCGAGAAGGGAAACGATACTCCGGCGATGAAGAGAAATAGCGGGAAGATCGTATCGTGCTGGGTCAGCCCGTTCCACGATACGTGACCCATCTGCCGGGCTATGGTGTCGGTCAGGGGATTGGGCCAAAGGGCACATATTGCGGTAATAAGGCCTGCAAAACCCATGATGAAAAGCATGTCAAAACCCCGCAGGGTATCCAATGAAAGCAGTCTTTCGTTCGGTTTCATAAGTTCGATTATTAAGGGACTGGGCGGAAGGGCTTCGGCCCGGCCTGCCCGCTCTCGTGACAAAAAATCAGTCAATGGAGACGACGCTGATTATCGGCGAGGTTCCCACGGCACCTGCCAAACGGTGGTTGCCTGTGTTGGGATTCTCACCGTTACAAGCGATGTCGGCAGCGCAGCGCAACCGGCATTGCAACCGGTTGCCTGCAGTGATCTGAGCGCTCAGCGTGAAATCGTTGTCGATCTGTGCGTTGTCCGAACCTACTCTCTTGTTGCCTGTGAGGTCTGTAACCAGATCGAGCGTATAAATTACCGATTCTCCAGCTACTTGGACGGTGCGCTGTGCAGAAATGGGTTTCCAACTTCCGTTATCAAGGTATTCGAGCGACCAGTAGCGGGCCGCACCAGCCGCTGAACGGGTGATGAACTTGATGTGCATCACTGTACCGGCAGGTAGCGTTTCCTTGACCGGAATCTGGAAAAGCCAGTAATCGCCCGTCAGCGAACCTGAAAGAAAGGGGTGTCCGGTTTTGCCGACGGCTTTCTGGATGGTACGTGTGTTCGCGGCATCCTGGATGTAACTAATCGTTCCTTCGCCGATTTCAGCCGGAAGAGCATTGTTGATGACGAAGGCATCGGTGTATTTCCCTGTGGCATAGCAGTCGGCCGTGAAGAGCCATTCGACGGGGAAGCCTTTTACAATGTAGGCTCCCTGCTGGAACACGGCAATCGTGCGGGTTTCATCGCCACAGGTCAGCACAAGCGTTCCCTCGCGCTTTTTTCCGGTATTGGCCGAGCAGTTGATCTTGACTTCCCGCGATCTTTCGGCACCCTCCGGGATCAGCGTGCACCAATCCGGTTTCTCGGAAACCTTCCACACTCCGGGGGCTAAAACGATCAGGTTTTGCGTGCCGCCCTCCTTGGCAAACGACCATTCGTCGGTCGACAGGTCAAATGCGAGGGCCTCCTTGTTGTTGTCGTCGCATCCGGCGGCAAGCGCGGCGAGACAGTAAAGTATCGAAAAGTATTTTTTCATGAGATTTGATTTTTAGCGTGTAAAACGATCAATAGCCGGGATTCTGCACCAGATTCGGATTTTTATTGATTTCGCTCATCGGCACTGCCATCCAATAGCTCTTCGGGGACTCGAAGATACGGACACGTCCGCCCTGATTGGCTTCGATCACCTGGTAGAACTCCTCGGCGGTTTTTCCGTCGCGGTTCCACGAGCGAGGTTGTTTGTTCATCACTTCGGGAGCTTCCTTCCAGCGGCGCAGGTCGTGGAAACGGCGACCTTCGAACAGAAACTCGATTGAGCGCTCCTGATGGAGTACCTTACGCAGTTTTTGACCCGTGGGAATGCCTCCGGCAAGGGCCCACGAAGCTTGGAACGTAGGCAGGCCGCAACGCTTGCGCACCAGGTTGATATATTCGAGACTCTGTGTGCTCAGCGATCCGTTATATTCGAAATCGGCTTCTGCATAGCTCAAGTAGAGTTCGGGCAGACGCAGATAGGGGTAAGCGTAATAGTAGAAACTGAACGAATTGCTCGGAATGCTGTAGGTTGAAGCCTTGGGAATCCATTTCTGGCAAAGATAACCCGTACAACTCTGATATTCATCGGTCTCCTTGAGCGTTGATCCATGCAATTCACCGCCGCGCAGATAGAGCGTGATTTCTTTGCCGTCAATCTCATACGTGCCGCGGTCGTAACCCACTGAGGCATAGAACCGCGGTTCCTTGTAGAGATGCAGGTTGACCGTGCCGGCTTCGGCGTTGTAGGCATAGGGGTCAATATCTTTGGTTTCGGGGTCGTCCTCCCACGGAAGTCCGTTCTTCGTGTAGTACATTTCGACGGCCTCCATAGTCGGAACCGAGGTGGTCTTCCAGCCTAACGACATGTTGTTGGCGATCGGGCGGGGCCCCATCAACTGTTGCAGGGTCTGACAGCCACCACGGTCGCCTTTGGCTTCGATAAATTCGAGACCGTTCCAATGCTCTTTGGTGAAAGCATCACGGTAGTTACGGTGTCCGCGTTCGGCGTCGGGCAGACTCGAATCAGCCGAAGTGTAGAGCATGAAGTTTTGCCGGCCGAGTTCGGAGTTGAATTTCTCGGCTACAGAAATGGCTTCAGCCGCAGCCTCCATCGCCTTTTTCCATTTCTCGGGATCATAAGTCGTGTTCATCAGCGGCGTGCCGTCGTGATTGTCGAATCCGACATAGTCGGAGTTGCCGTTGACCAGCGGAGAGGCGGCATAGAGTAGCAGGCGGGCCTTGTAGCTCAGTGCCGACATCCTGGTCGGAAGTCCTAATTCGGTATCGATGACCGTTTCGGGCAGCAGTTCGGCTGCCTTGTCATAGCATTCGGCTATGTATTTCACACACTCGTCGTAGGGCGAGCGGGGGACAAAGATTTCCGAATCGGGGGCGTCGTTGGGAATGTATCTTTTGACCAGAATGATAGGACCATAATATTCCAGTAACAATTGGTGGTAGTACCCGATCAAATACCATGCTTCGCCGGCATAACGGGCGGCATTCTCCGGACTGATAGCCGGTACCTTGTAGACGTTGTCCAACAAGTAAAAGGCATAGCGGATGCCGCGGTAGATGTCATAGTTTGTACCGCCGCTCGTACTGTAAGGCGCCCATCTGCCGAAATAGGTGACATTAGCATTCTCCTCACCGTAGATGAGACTCTTGCTGGAAAACCAGTAGGTTGTACCCACACCGCCGGTTATCATGTCGTCGCCGGCGAACTGATCGGGCGACCAGTCATATCCAATCAGGTTGGGCATGTAAGTGCGCATGTAGTAGCGGTATTTCTCGGCCTGTTGCGTCGTTTTCCAAATGTCGTCCTGCGTGGCCTTGCCTTCGGGAACGACATCGAGGTATTCGCATGAGGTGAGCAGCAACAGGAATGAAAGCGTGATCAGTATGTTTTTCATGGTCGTGCGGTATTGTTTAGAAGTTGAATTGGAACCCGAGGTTGAACGTCCGTTGGAGCGGATAGCTCAATCCGTTGCCCGAACCTTTTTCGGGGTCCCAGTATTTGAATGGTGAGAAAGTCAGCAGATTGGTTCCTGAAACGTAGACGCGCATCATTTTGTAGGAGTAGCCAATTTCGGCGGTCTTCAGACGCAGCATCTTGCCATTGCGCACGTAGAGCGTGTTGGCTTGACCGTTGTGTTCGTTCCATTGCGAGGAGAGACGCGGATATTTGGCGTCGGGATCAGGGCTCGCCTCGCTCCAATGCTCGTCGGCAATCCACTGTACCAGTCCGAATCCCGGCTTGGCTTTGGTCGAGAAAGGATGCGCATCGTACATGATGAGCGATATCTTGCCTTGTCCCTGGAAGAAGGCTGAGCAGTCGAAGCCCTTGTATTTGAGCGAGAATCCGAATCCGTATATGATTTCAGGGATTGTCGGGTTGCCATTCCAGCACTTGTCGTTGTCGTCGATGACTTCGTCATTGTTCAGGTCCTTGTATTTAATGTCGCCGGGTTGGAGCGGATAGCGGGTCGCGTAGACGCTCTTGGGTGACGAGGCGATATCCTTCTCATCCCGATAGAGTCCCTCGGCGATCAGACAGTTAATCGAGTTGATCGGGTGTCCTTTCTTGTATTGGTAGCCCCACTTGTATTGGGGTTCGTCCATCGAAACGATCTCGTTGTGGGCGTAGGTGAACGTACCGCGCAGCGAGAGGATCAGGTCTTTGGAGAAAGCTTTGTTGTAGTCGATCGAGATGTCTACGCCGCGGTTGTCCACCTTGCCAATGTTGCCCCAGGAAGTGATGCCCGACATGCCGAACGACGAGGGCAGTGACGAACGCTGCATGAAGATGCCCGAACGTTTCTCCTTGAACCAGTCGAAGATGATGTTCAGGCTGTCGAACAGACCAATCTCCACGCCGATGTCAAGCTTGTGGCTCTCCTCCCAGGTAGCATCTTCATTGCCGAAGATCGAAAGGATGGGACCCCATTTTTGGTCGAAGTTAGTTCCGATCATTACGTCGTACATCTGATCCATAGCTATGGTGCTTAGGTAGGGAAAGCGGTCCTTGTAGTTCGATGAGATTACGTCGTTGCCAACCAGACCGTATGAAGCGCGCACCTTGAAGAGGTTGACCTTATCTTTGATCCCCTTCCAGAAAGGCTCGTTCGAGATCACCCATCCGCCGGCGATCGAGGGGAAGAATCCAAAGCGTTTGCCCGGAGCGAAATTCTCCGAACCGTTGTAACCGAAATTGGCTTCGATCAGGTAGCGCTTGTCGAATCCGTAGGTAACACGGCCCGCGAGGCCCTGTTGCCGGTAGGGCAACGAGGCATACTCCTCGGCATCGGAAATATTCATGTTGCGCTCTTTTTGATGGTAAACAAACGTTGCGCCCACGTCATGCTTCTTATTGAAAGTGCGTGCATAGTCGAGTTTGACCTGGAACGCCAGTTCCCGGTAGCCATCGCGACCGCGGCTGGTTCCCAGATAGGTTGTGCCGGTATTAGTCGAGGAGCTCGTGTAGCTGTAATTGCCGTCAGCGTCTACGTCGTAGCTAGAGAGTTGATACATGAACGGCGTGAACGAGCGGTTGACAGCCGAATAAACGCGGTTATAGAATGTGGCCATGCCGGTTAGGCTCAACCCTTTGGTGACGAAGTCGAGGTTCTGGCAGACGGTCAGTGCCGAGGTGAAATGGCCACGGAACTTATCGCTGTAACCGCGGCAGAGCTGGGCGTAGGGGTTGATGAAAGTGTTGCCATCCCAAGCGTTCGCGGTGCCGAAACGCACGAACGTGTCAGTCTCCTCGCCGGGTAGCGTGGCCGGAAATTCGCAGGGCAGGGCCGAAAGCGCATAGGTGAAAAGCGAACCAACGCTTTCGATGGGTGCATGATTGTAGTGCAGCTGGGTGTTCATCTTCAGCGATACGCGCGTGGTTTTGGTGGCGTCGGCCGAGACGTTGGCTTGGAAAAGGTATTTCTGCGAATTGATGTTTGTGTCGAACTTCGAGGTGGAGGGGGCGCGCATGATACCGTTCTCATTAAACGCCGAGGCATTGAGGAAATAGTCGATCTTCTTGGCCCCGCCCGTCATGTTGAAGTTGAAGTTCTGGTTGAAGGTGCTGTTTTTGAAAAGCATGTCGTACCAATCTACGTTGGGATAAACGTAGGGATCGAGCCCCAGTTTAGTGCCCATGATTTTTTCGCGGCTATAACGTGGATTCTCGCCGCGCGTGGCACAGGCCTCGTTGTAGGTCTCCATGAAGGTTACACCGTCGGCGATCTTAGGAATGCGTGTCGGGGCCGACACGCCCAACTCAGCCCGCACGTTAACGGTCATCTTCTCCGAATCGCGGCCATTCTTGGTGGTGATGAGCATCACGCCGTTGGCGCCGCGTGATCCGTAAAGGGCTGTTGCCGTGGCGTCCTTGAGCACCGAGAACGATTCGATGGTCTCGGGCGGAATGTTATTGAGCATCTGATTTGTGATCTCCACGCCGTCGAGGATCAGCAGCGGCGACTGTCCCGATCCGAAGGTCGAGATTCCGCGGATCCAGAAATTGGCGCCGTCGGCGCCCGGCTCGCCCGATTTCTGCACGGCGATCACGCCGGCGATCTTGCCGCTGAACGAGGTCGAGAGGTTGCTCGACGAGGTTTGCAGGTCGCTCGGCTTGACCGACTGCACGGCGCCCACGAGCGACTCTTTCTTCTGCACGCCGAAGCCGACCACCACCACGTCTTCGAGTTTGTTCGAAGCGTCGGCCAGCGTGATGAGTTTGAAGAGGTGGATGTCCCGGACGGAAATTTTCTTGGTGTCGTAGCCCAGGAACGAAACGGTGACCGTCTTGGCCGAAGCGGGCACGGTCAGTTTGTAGTTGCCGCCGGCGTCGGTGGTCGTGCCGACGTTCGTGCCCTCAACATAGATGTTGGCTCCGACGATGGGCTGGTTGTCGGCCGAGGAGATGACCGTTCCGGCGACGGTCATCTCCCCGTTCGGGGCCGTCGGGGCGGAGACCGGCGAGCGGCGGGAGATGGTGACCAGTTTCCCCCCCCCCTTTGACGGTATAGCGCAGCGATTTGTCGAGCACCGTGTCGAGCACGGTCTGAAGCGTCGCGTCCTTGAACGTTGCCGTGACCGGCCTGCTGACGTCGACGTCCTCGTTTTCGAAGAGGATCGAGTAGCCGGTTTGCCGCTCCACCTCTTCCAGCACCGTTTTCAGCGGAACGCTCCGGAAGGCTTTGGTGACGGTTTGCGCGTTGAGGGCGACTGTCAGCAGCAGGCACGGGATCAACGCTGCAATCTTCTTGAATAGGAGATTTACATGCATAAGTTTTAAGATTTAGGTTTGTTTGGAAAGAAGTTTTTTCAGGGTTCGGTTTTTCGGGGGCGGCTGTCGACGCGGTAACCGCAGGTGTCGCGCCTGACGCTGATCGGCAGGATGTCGCACAACCCGCCCATGATTGATTCGATGTCCTGCGCCTCGGTGATTGATATGCGGAAGGTCTTGTCGTCGAACGCGTCGGTGCAGAGTTCGATCTTCACGTCGTATTCGCGGGCGAGCCGCCGGAGCAGGGCCGGGAGGGAGATCGCGTCGTAGCGGATGATGCCGTCGATCCAGCTGCGGAACTGGTCGGTGTCGACCTGCCTGCGCGACGCCTCCATCGTCCGGCAGTCGTAGGTGATCAGGTCGCCCGGAACCATCGTTTCCGTGCTACGGGACGATTCGAATTGCAGCGAGCCTTCCATCAGCGCGGCCAATACGTCGGGGTCTTCGTCGTAGGCCGAGATGTTGAACCGGGTGCCCAGCACGGTGAACGTGCAGCCCCGGGCCTGCACCCGGAAGGGGAGGTCGGCGTTGCGGGCCACCTCGAAGTAGGCTTCGCCCGAAAGGCCGATGTCGCGCGACGAGCGGTTGAAATCCGACCGGTAGTTCAGGGTCGATCCGGCGTTGAGCCACACCTGGCTGCCGTCGGGCAGCGATATGCGGCTGTTGGTTCCCTGGGGAGCCTGTACGGAGAACATTTGCACGGGGTCTTCGGTGTGTATGAGGTGCCGGGTGGTGAAGGCCGAGATCAGGATGAGCACGGCTGCTGCCGCCGAGAACCGCAGCCAGCGCCGGCGGGCGCGGATTCGGTTCTCGCGCCGTTCTATTTTTCCGTTGAGCCGGGCGAGCGAACGGAGGACGTCGGCCGACGGCACGTGCCGTTGCTTCCATTCGCGTTCCCATTCGCGCATCAGGGCGGCGTTTTCCGGCGAGGCGGCGAGGAATCCGAAGAGTTCGCACTCTTCTTCGGGGGCGATGGGTCCTTCGAAATAGCGGACGGCGAGTTCTTTCAGGCTTTCGTTCATGGGGTCGGTTGTTGTGCGCATACATACATACAACAATCGGGGCGGATTTTACCCCCCCCCGGTTCCGGAAAAAATCGCATATTTTTTGAAATTCGCCTCTGGAAGGCTTCAGGACGGCTGGTTCATCAGCCAGGCGAGGATCAGTATTTGCAGGTAAATGGATTGTTAGCGTTCGAGGGCTTCGGCGAAGATGCGCAGGGCGCGCTGGATGTGCCGCTCGACCGTATGCAGGGAGATGTGGAGCCGTTCGGCTATTTCCCGGTTCTTCAACCCCTGGAACCGGCTGAGCAAAAACACTTCGCGGCAGCGTGCGGGCAGCGAGTCCATGATACGCTGTATCTGCTGTTCCAACTCCTGGTACAGGTAGGGATGCCCGTTTTCGGCGAAGGAGAAATCGTAGTTGTAAAGACGCTCCTCCCCGATTTTCGCCCGGGCCAGGCAGCTGATCGTGTATTTGTCGACGATGCTTTTGTGCTTCAGGTAATTGAGGCATCGGTTGCGGGTCATGGCGAACAGCAGCATGCGGGCCTCTTCGGGGTCGAGGGGGGCTTGCCGGTCCCACAGCGCCATGAAGCAGTCGTGAACCAGGTCCTGCGCCTCGATGGGGTTGTTGACGAAACGCAGCGCATAGGCCGTCAACCGGGGTTGGCAGTCGATGTAGAGCCGTTCGAAATCATACCGTTTGGATTCGCTGTGCATTTGTCGGGTCCGTCCTGATGCTTTTTTTGTTTTGGGCGGTTTCCGCCGCTTTTCGGGGGTGAAACCGAGGCAAATATAATCAAAAAAGTAAAAAAATGCCGCAGACGCTCTGAAAACATCTGCGGCATGGGGCGTGTTTCGACGCCGGTGCGGGCTACTTGTAAAGCCCGGCGACGGTGAAGTCGAGTATCTTGCCGAAGCCGTCGAACACCAGCGCGTTCGGCTGGTCGAGCTGTCCGCTGCCGAAGTTGATCTGCGGCACGACGTGTATCTTGTCGTTCCCGTCGTCCTTCGAGGTGACCACCGTCACCGCGCGGCTGCTCCATGCCAGCGAGGCGTTGCTCGGAAGGGTCGACGAGCCGTCGTAGTTCTCCATGGCGTAGTAGCCTTGCAGGTAGAGACGGGCCAGGGTGATGTGCTCGCCCGCAGGGGCCGTGAAGACGGGCGCCGGGTCGAAATTGACGCTGCCCGTCGTGAAGATCACCTTGTAGATGGCGCTGCGGGTGGCGATGTAGAGGATCGGGTCGAATCGCGAGAAGACGAAGCTCACGGCTTCGGCGATGAGGGCGTTGGCCTCCGCCGGGATTTCGTAGATCAGCTTGGCGGCGGGTGCGCCGGCCGAAGCGGAGTAGTTGCCGAAGGTGTAGAGCGCATGGTTGCCGTCGGCTTTCCGCATCAGCAGGGTGTGGGTGGCGTTGTCGATGCTGATGCCGCCCGCGATGCACCGCAGGCCGGGGGCGTTCCCCGGGTCGAAGGGCGACGAACCCACGCTGCCGCAGGCGTAGAACGTCTGGTTGTAGCCGTAGCAGAACTTGCCCTGTTCCCGGTCGTAGAAGATCGTGCTGGGTTTGCGGGTGCTGCCCGGAGCGGAGTGGGCCGAAACGACGCCGTTGTCGACGGTCATGGTTTCGGTTCCGCTGACGGGCGTCGAGATCCGGCCGCGGCTGAGCAGCGTTTCGTAAATGTCGCCGTCGTTGAGGATCATCGTGCACTGATAGGTGTTGAGCAGGCTCCGGATGTCGAGCTTTCCGGGCAGGTAGACGAACGCATCCTCCTTATGGCTCAGGATTTCGTAATAATCGGTCTCCACGCGCATCAGGTCGTCGTCGGTCGACACCCAGAGGATGTTTTTCTTGTCGGTTTTGTCGTAGGTGTAGAGCATGTGGGTGACCGCCGAGGGGAACGGACTGCCGTTGCGCCGGCTGATCAGCTCCTTTTCGACGGTTCCCTGCTCCGCGCCCGAGTAGGTCTCGGTCAGCTGCGGGTGCATGATCAGTCCCAGGTCCGAGGTGGTTCCGTCCCGGGTGTAGGCCACCACAAGCCCTTCGTTGAATTGGGCCGTCACGATGAGCGTCCACTTGTACTGGTACTTCAGGTCGTGGGCGGTGTCGGTGACCGTCAGCAGGAACAGGTAGCCTTTCGAGGAGATCGGCAGGTCGATCACTTCGTGGAACTCGCGCGTCGTGGCGAGCGAAATCGCCTCCGAGTCGTTGTCGGTCTGACTCACCGTCCATTCGTAGGTAAGCTCCTCGGGATTCTCCCGGCCGTCTTTGGTGATGCGGATGCCCGTGATGTCGAGCCGTGCGTTGTGCACCACCGTCAGCTGCGAGGCGATGGCTTCCGGCACTTCGATCTCCACGGGCGGGATATGGGTGGTCTGCAACGTGCTTTTGTCGTCGTAGCACGACGCGGCGAGCAGGCCCCAGCCTGCCAGCAACAGATATAGGGTGTGTTTTCTCATGGTCGTTCGTCGTTTACTTGGTGCGGATCGTTACCTCCCGGCCCTTCATGGAGCCTGATTCGTGGATGCGTTTTTGCCCGGGGTTGGCGGCCTTCCATTCGTCGTACCAGGCCTGTGCCCTGGCGCGCCAGGCGTCGATGTAGTCGCTGTAATCGGGTCCCCAGTCGGGGAACACCTCCCAGCCGAAGATGTCCAGCAGCAGCTGGTGGCCGGCCTGGCTGTAAGCCTCCGTCGACGAGCTGCCCGAAGATGCCTCCGATTCGATGAAGGCGTTGTAGGTGGACCACTGCTTGGTCGTCGCGGGCCGCGGCAGCATGTTGTGCCACGAGACGTTGGCTTTCAGGTAGAGGTCCGGTCCCACCCGGAGGTCGGGCGAATCGGTCAGGCAGAGCGTCAGTTCGCGCTGCTGCGTGTCGAGTTCGGCCGATTTGGCGACCTCGATGCGGATGGCGCCGTAGGTCTTCCCGGCCGGAACCTCCGCGCCGAGGATTTCGTACTGCCCGGGCTGCGCCGTGGTTCCCTCTTCGAGAACGCGGACGCCGATTTTCCGGTCGGAGCCGGAGGCCCCGCCGATGAGTTTCACCGGGACCTCGATCACCGCCTCGGCGACCCCTTCGGGCTGCTGCTTGAAGGTCATCGAGGCGTAGAACGTGCTGTCGGAATTCGAGTATCCGGGATATTCGGCCGTTTCGTTGGGCGCAGCCCCCGGGAAGCAGACCCTTCCCTGCGACATGTCGTAGCGTGTCGGGTCGTCCTTTTCGCAGCCGGCCGTCGTCGCCGCGGCCAGCAGTATGCAGATCAGTTTTTTCATGCTTCTCAACAATTAATCGTTCGACTTACTGTACGCGTCCCGACTGTATTTCGAAATCGGGGTAGGGCAGCATGTAGACGGCGTCGTCGATGACCTTGCTGCCGCTCATCACATCGCTCTGGCGGGGCAGTTTCTCGTAGCCCAGCCGCTTGTAGAAATAGAAGACCACGCCTTCGCAGATGAACTCCTTGCGGTACTCCTTTTCGAGCTGGGCCATCAGGCCCGCCTCGTCGAGGTCGGCATCCAGTTCTTCGTAGACCGCGCGGGCCTTGCGCACCTCCTGCAACAGGCTGCGGGCTTCGCCGAGGTCCTTGTCCGGACCGGAGATGCGGCACTCGGCGGCGATGTAGTACATCTCCGGCAGGCGGATCAGCGGCATCAGGTCCTTGTGGCGGTAGTCGGCGCCCGTCGAGGTCTGCTGATAGAGCTTCGAAGGGGTCTTGGTCCCCTCGGGCCAGTAGTCGGTGTTGTGGTAGAGCTGTTTGTAGCGGCAGTCGGAGATGCCGGCGCCCTTGATTTCGAAAAGATCGTCGGCGACCGAGTTCTTGATGCACAGCGTGCGGTACTGGCGGTCCTGTTCCGAATATTCGCGGTTGAGGTTGCTTGCGATCTTCTTGGCCATGTCCGTGACGCCGAGCGCGAAGATATGTTCGCTCGGGAAGCACATCTCGGTCGTGGGGGCCTTGGCGGAGTCGGTGAACGTGCGCAGCGTCAGCCCGCCGGCGATTCCGACCGATGCCGGGTCGTCGATCACTTCGAGGGCGGCCAGCAACGCGGTGTGTTTGTTTTCGTCGCTGCCTTCCCACATGCAGACGCGCGCCAGCAGGGCCTTGACGGCGAAGTAGTTCAGGTGCATGTAGCGGTAATCGTAGAATTTGTCGACGTTGGCTTCGGTATAGATGCTTTCGGGATACCTGGCCCGGATGGGGTCGATCTCCAGCAGGCGGGCGGCCTCCGTGAGGTCGGCGATCATGCGGCGGAGCGTCTCGGCGTAGGTCAGCTGCGGCGCCGCGTCCTTGTCGACGCTCGTCAGGTAGGGGACCGTGTGACGGCTCTCCAGGTCGGTGCGTCCGGCCAGGTCGCTGCACCCGAACAGGCGTATCAGGTCGAAGTGGATGTAGGCCCTCACGGCGAGCAGTTCGCCCTTGATGATGCGGTAGTTGACCGAGTCGAGTTCGTCCTTCCGGCGGTCGATGTGGTCGAGGGCGTCGTTGACGTTGGTGATCACCGAGTAGGATTTCTCCCAGACCTTTTCGATCACTTCGGTGGATTTCGTGGTTTTGTAGTTGTAGCGGTCGAGGTCGTAGTCGTCCGCGGCGGTGTTCTTGCGGGCGTCGTACTGGCGGCCCAGTATTTCGACCATGTGCCACGTCAGGTTTTCGCCGTAGAGGTCGGTTTCGCCCATGGCGAGGTAGCAGCCGATGAGCGTCTGCTGGAAGCCTTCGGCCGAGGAGTAGTGGGCCTCGGCGCGGATTTCCGACGGGGGCGTCACGTCGAGCCAGCTCTCGCACGAGACGGCTGCGAGGGCTGCGGCGGACAGAAGGAGGTATTTGATGCTGTTTTTCATGGCTTCGGTGGTTTGTGTTAGAAGGTTCCGGTCAGCTGGAACGACATGCTCCGTGCGAAGGGATAGGTCGTGCCGCGCTCGATGCGGATCGACGAGAGCGTGGCGATGTTGTTCATGTAAAAGGCCAGCTTGAGCCGCTTGAGGCGGATTTTGCTGATCAGCCGCGGGTTGAATTCGTAATAGAGGCTCAGCGACGAGAACGTCAGCTCGTTGTTGTCCTGCACGAAGCGCGTCGTGGCCCGGGTCTTTTCGTCGTGCTGCTTGCCGTTTTCGTCGGTGTAGGAGCCGAGTTTCTTGAACATGGCGTTCTGGCCCGGGGTCTGCCAGCGGCCGTAGAGCACGCGGCGGTCGACGTTGTAGTGGATGTCGACGTTTTCGACCTTGTTGACCAGCGTGGTGTTGTACCGCTGCCCGCCGCCGAGGAAGGTGCAGGTGGCGCTTAACCCGAAGCCCTTGTATTCGGCCGCGAAGCCGAAGTTGCCGCGGTACTTGGGGTCGCTGATGCCGGCCACGACCTGATCCTGCGCGTCGTACTCGTAGGTCAGCGTGCCGTCCTTCCTGACGTAGATTTCCTGACCCGTCGTGGGGTCGATGCCCAGCGACGGCACGGCCCAGATGGCGTTCATCGGCATTCCGTCCTGATAGATCAGCACGGGCGTCGAGTTGCTCTTGTCCTGCGCCTGGGCCATCATCTTTTCGTTGTAGGCCTTGAGGCTTTCGGAGAGGTTGATGATGATGTTCTTGTTATAGGCGATCGAGCCGAAGAGGTTGAAAAAGCCCTGTTTGCCCTGCCAGAGCGTATAGCTCAATTTGGCCTCGATGCCGCGGTTGCGGACTTTGCCCAGGTTGTCCTTCACGGTGTCGAAACCCGTGGAGGTGGGGATCACCACGTCGGTGAGCATGTTCTCGGTCACCGAGTTGTAGTAGTCGAAGGCGATCGTTGCGCGGTGGATCGTAATGTCGGCGCCCACGTTGTAGTCCATGCGCTGTTCCCATTTGAGGGCGGGGTTGGGCATCTTCGAGAGGTAGGCGCCCGTCTGTCCGTGGTAGGTGGCCCCGGTGTAGTAGAGATAGGTGGCCAGCACTTCGTTGGTGTCGTAGTTCTGGTTGCCCGTCAGTCCGGCCGAGGCGCGGATCTTGAATTGTTTCAAAACGTCCTGATCGCGCAGGAAGGGTTCGTTGTGGAGGTTCCACGCCACGCCGGCGCTCCATGCCGACGACCAGCGGTTGTCGGCGCCGTAGAGCGACGAGGCGCTTTCGCGGAACGTGAGATCGACGTTGTAGCGGTCGTCGTAGCTGTACGACGCGGTTCCCAGGAAACTGATTTCGCGCGTGATCGACGAGATGCCGACGGGCTTTTTGTCCTGGGCGTACTGCCGGGCGAAGGTGATGTCGGCCGTCTGGCTGTTGGGGAATCCCTCGGCGTAGTGCTGGTAGGCGCTGTACGTGTTTTCGGCGATCCGGCCGCCGGCGTTGACGTAGAGGTAGTGCCTGCCCCAGTTTTTGGCGTAGTTGGCGTAGATTTCGCCCGAAATGTCGCTGCTCTTGCCGTTGTCGAGCTGGTAGGAGCCTTTGCGCAGCTGCATGCTCGTGCTTTCGTAGGCCGAGGTGGCGAATTTCGAATGCTTGGCCGGATAGAATTCGTCGGCGTCGCTGCGCTTTACGGCGATGCCGAGGCGGGCGGTGAGTTTCAGCGCCTCGGTGGCCTGCCATTCGGCGTAGAAGTTGTTCGTCACGCTGGTGTAGGTCTCGCGGTCGAGCGTTCCGAGCGTGGCGTCGTACATCGGGTTGGCCACTTCGTCGTAGGCCCAGCGGGCGATCTGGCCCGTCTGGGGATCGACGGCGCTCCAGTAGGGATTCATCCGGGCGTAGTCCCCGAAATCGCCCCACGGTGAGTTGTCGCTCCTGGTGTTGCTGACGCTCAATATGTTGCGGAACAGGAAGCTTTTCTTGCGGTACGAAACGTTCACGTCGCCCGAGAGCACCGTGCGCTCCGAACCCTTCATCACGCCCGCCACGTTGTTGTACGAGAAGTCGATCATCGCCCGCAGCTTGCGGCTGTCGCCCAGTTCGACCGAGAGGGTGTGTTTGTGGCCGACGCCCGTGCGCAGGGGTTTTGCGAGCCAGTAGGTGTCCAGTCCGCCGAGCACCTGCGCTTTGAGTGCGTTGTAGCGTTTGGTGAGATCCACCTGCGTCTGGGGATTCGCCGAGGTGTAGACGCCCTCGATGCGCTCGGCCTCGAGCTTCTCCCAGGCGTTGCAGAGGTTGTAGCTCGTCAGGTCGGGCATCGACACCTCGATGCTTCCGGTGTAGGTCACCAGCTCCTGATTGCCGGCCAGGCGTTTGGTCTCGATGACGATGACGCCGTTGGCGGCCTTCGAGCCGTAGAGCGCCTTGGCCGCGGCGTCCTTGAGGATGGTGATGCTCTCGATACGGGTCATGTCCATGTCCATCACCTTCTCGGCCGTGGTTTCGAACCCGTCGAGGATGAACAGCGGCTGGTTGGGGCGGTTCTGGTAGTTGCCCTTGATATTGACGCCCGTGGATTCCGAGGGGAAGGTGGTGATACCGCGCAGCTGCATGTCCGGCAGCGTGTTGGGGTCGGAGCCCATCAGCGTGTTGTCCATGATGTAGAGCGATGGCTCGATGTTTTTCAGGCTCTCGAAGACGTTGCGGTTACTCACGCGGGCCAGCTGGCCCGACGTGATGGTCGTGGCCGAACCCGTGTAGCTCTCCTTCTTGCGGGTGAAGATGCCGGTCACCACGACGTTTTCGATCTCCTGTTCGTCCTGCACCAGCCTGACTAGTCTGGTCTGTGCCGAGGGAAGCGTTTGCGAGACGTAGCCGATGTAGGAGAAGATCAGGTTGTCGCGGCCCTCGGGCATGCGGATCGAGAATCCGCCGTCGGACCCCGACACGACTCCCGTGGCGGTCCCCTGGATCAGGATGTTCACGCCCACGAGCGGCGCGCCGGCCGTGTCCGTCACACGTCCGCTGACGACCTTGTCCGGGGCTTTCTGCGGGGCGGAGGCGTTCCCCCCCCCGCTTCGGCCACGGATCACGATCGTGTCGTCGTCGATCGAGTATTCGAGCCGCGTGCCGCGCAGCGCTTCGTCGAGCACTTCGCGCACCGGGGCGTCGGCCTTGCTGAAGGAGATGCCGCCGATTCCCCGCACGGCGTCGCTATTATAGAGGATGTAATATCCCGTCTGCTGTTTGATCCGTTGGAGAACTTCGGCCAGCGACGCGTTGCGGAACGATACGGAGATGCGTTCCCTGCGCTGCTGGTAGGCTTCGCTCGCCGTCGCCTGCCGGGGCGCGCCCCAGACGGAAATCGCCAGCAGCCACATGCACACGGCAAGCCATGGCCTTCGGTGCGATACTGATAGGTAAAGTTTCCTCATAATAGCTGTGTTTTAAGTGACACGAATGCCGCCCCGTCGGGCGGCTTCCCAACTAACCGGCATCAATCGTCGTCACGGTCGATGCAGAGCACGATCTTCCCCTCCTCGACATCGGCGCGTATCTGATCGGTGCGCGCCAGCAGACGGGCCATTTCGGCAAAGGTTTCGTAGCGTTTCACGACGCCCGTGTAGCGCACCTTGTCGGCGTCGACGCCCCGCGGGACGATCTCCACGCCGTACCAGCGCGAGAGTTTGCGGCATATCGAGGCGATCGTCTCGTCGTTGAAGGTGAACAGTCCCCGGGTCCAGGCGGCGTAATCTTCGGCGGCGACCTGCCGCACGTCGAAGATAGCCCCTTCGCGCCCCACGCGGGCCTGCTGGCCCGGCTGGAGCATTGCGCGGCGGTGTCCGCTCCGCACCTCGACGCTGCCCCTCACGAGCGTGGTCTCGATCGCGCCCTCGTCGGCGTAGGACGAGATGTTGAACGCCGTGCCGTAGACGCTTACGGAAACCGTGTCGGCGTGGACCACGAACCGCCGCGAGGCGTCGTGCGCCACGTCGAAGTAGGCTTCGCCCGTCACGGTCACCTCGCGCGGCCCGTCGCCGAAGCGGACCGGGAAGACGAGGCTCGACTCGGAGTTGAGCCATACCTGCGTGCCGTCCGAGAGGCGGAGCGAGAACTCCTTGCCGCGCGGTACGGTGACGGTGTTCGTCATCGGAATCTCCTGCTCGGCCTCCACCTTGTGGTAGGCCAGCTCCTCGCCGGCGATCTCGAGGCGCGTGCCGTCCTGTTCGACGAGCATCCGCTGCCCGCCCGCTTCGAGCGCGACGTTCTCGCCCGACGAAAGGGTCAGCACGGCGCCCCGTACCCCGGGCGTCAGCTGCTCGATGTAAGCCTGCCGTGCGAGCCGTTCGGCCCGGCGGCCGAGCGTCCACCAGCCGCCGCCGGCCAGCAGCGCCGCCACGGCGGCGACCGCCGCGTATTTCCGGGCCGTGGCAGCCAGCATGCGCATCCGGCGCCTGCGGGCCGCCTTGCGGATGTTGCCCCATACGCGCTGTTCGTCGTAGCCGTATATCCGGCCCAGCAGCGGAAGGTTCTCCGCCGACTCCTCCAGCAGTTCCGCCAACTCCCGGTTCTGCGGCGAGCGGTCGAGCCACTCCCGGAGGATCGCCAGTTCCTCTTCGGTGGCGGTTCCCTCGAGGCGGGCTTTGAGTATTTCTTTGATCTGGTTTTCGAAACTCATGTCGTTTTCCGTGTTTTCAGGTTGGTCGGTGTGGCCGGAAACAACGTTTCCTATGGAATAGACCGAAAAAACGAACGCCGGACATACAATGCCGGCGTTTTTTTGTGAAAAATTTGCAGGTGGGTTACGGATTGTAACACAAAAGCGGAATCGGGATTTCGTCCTTTCGGTGCGGCGGGGCGAAATCGGGTCGGATTAAAATCGGATTCGGGGGGCGGATTCCGGCTGTCCGGGACCTAAAAAAGCGTGAGGAAGAACATCGATATTTTGCGCAGGGCTTTGAACGAGCGCGACATGTGGGTCTTCACGGTGTGGAGCGAGAGCGAAAGCAGGCGGGCCGTCTCGACGTAGCTTTTGTGCTCGATGCAGATCATCTTGAAGATGCGGCGTCCCTGTTCGGGCAGCGCCTCGATCCGGCGGTAGATGGCCGCAATCTGCTCGATCATAGCCTGTTCGTCGCCGGGGGCGTTCTCTTCGGCGGCCAGGCGCACCGTCTCCTTCGAGTTGATGTCGTAGAAGCGGTTCTTCATCCGGGCGTGCAGGTGGTCGAGCGCCGCGTTGCGCACGCAGCGGTAGAGATAGCTCTCCTTCTGGCGGATCTGGCTGAAATCGACGTCGAGCAGCGCGATGAAGACCTCCTGCACGATGTCCTCGGCTTCGTGTGCCGAACCGACGATGCGTTCGGCATAGAGTGTCGCCAGCCGGAAATGTTGGCGGAACAGGGCTTCGTATTCGGATGTGATTACGGTTTTCATGCAGTCTTTGACGCTGATGCTGACGGTGTTCGATTGCAAAAATAAGCGCTTCGGGCGAAAAAAGCAAACAATTCGTTACATTCTTTCGCCCGAAGCGGCTTTTCCGGGTGTCGGAACGCTTCCGGGAGGGGTCAGGAGTGCCTGCGCGCCAACTCTTTTTCGAGGTCGGCGATCGAGCATCCGGTGGCTTCGAGCAGCACGAGCAGGTGGTAGACGAGGTCCGAAGCCTCGTAGATCATCGCCTCGCGGTTCTGGGCCACGGCCTCGATGACGGTCTCCACAGCCTCCTCGCCGACCTTCTGCGCGATCTTGTTCACGCCGCGGTTGAAGAGCTTCGAGGTGTAGGAGCCTTCGGGCATCTCGGCGTGACGTCCCCGGATGACGCTTTGCAGGTAGCGGATGAAACCTTCGGTTTCGGGCACGGCCTCTCCGAAGCAGGTTTTCGACCCCGTGTGGCAGGTCGGGCCGTGGGGGATGACGCGGATGAGCAGCGTGTCGCAGTCGCAGTCGGCGGCCACCGACACGATGTCGAGCCAGTTGCCGCTGGTCTCGCCCTTGGTCCAGAGACGCTGGCGCGAGCGGCTGTAAAACGTGACGCGGCCTTCGGCGAGGCTTTTTTCATAGGCTTCGCGGTTCATGTAGCCCAGCATGAGGACCTGGAGGGTGCGGTCGTCCTGAATGACGGCGGGGACGAGTCCGCCGGGGAGTTTTGCGGCGTCGAACGCCGAAAACGGTTTTCCTTCGATTTTCATAGTGGTTTTATAATCTGACGTTTATGTTGCGTTTCTTCAACTCCCGCTTCAATACGGGTATCGGAATCTCGTTGTAATGGAAGATGCTGGCGGCCAACGCCGCGTCGGCACGGCCGAGGGTCAGCACGTCGGCGATGTGGTCCGCCGTGCCCGCGCCGCCCGAGGCGATGATCGGGACGGGCAGTTCCGCCAGCCGCGCGAAGGTGTCGCACGGGTAGCCGTTCTTCGTGCCGTCGTGGTCCATCGAGGTGAAGAGGATTTCGCCCGCGCCGCGGTCGGCGGCCTCGGCGGCCCAGGCGAAGAGTTCGCGCTGGGTGGGGCGTCGGCCTCCGTGGGTCGTGACGACCCAGCGGCCGTCGACGGTCCGGGCGTCGATGGCCGCGACGACGAACTGCGAGCCGTATCTGGCGGCGATGGCGTCGATCAGCGCGGGGTTGGCCACGGCGGCGCTGTTGAGGGTGATCTTGTCGGCTCCGGCGTCGAGCAGCCTGGAGGCGTCGTCGACCGACGAGATGCCGCCTCCGACGGTGAACGGGATGTCGATGCGCGCGGCGATGCGCGCGACCAGCTCCGTGAAGGTGCGGCGTCCCTCCTCCGAGGCGCTGATGTCGAGGTAGACCAGTTCGTCGGCCCCTTCGGCGGCGTATTTCGCACCCAGCTCCACGGGATCGCCGACCTGGCGCAGTCCCACGAAGTTGATGCCCTTGACGGTCTGTCCGTCGCGGATGTCGAGGCAGGGGATTATGCGTTTGGCAAGCATCGCGCGAGGTCTTTGAGGGTGATGCGCCCTTCGTAGAGGGCTTTGCCGACGATGACGCTCCGCAGGCCCTGCCGGTCTAACTCTTCGATGTCCGACATCGAAGAGATGCCGCCGCTGACGGTGATCTCCACCGTCGGGAAGCGGCCTTGCAGGTCGGCGTAGAAGGCTGCCGAGGGGCCGCAGAGCATGCCGTCGCGGGAGATGTCGGTGCAGATAACCTGCGTAAGCCCCTGCGGAATGAATCGCCCGATCAGCTCGGGGGCCGAGAGCGTCGAACTTTCCAGCCAGCCCTCGATGGCCACCGCGCCGTTGCGGACGTCGGCCCCGAGGATCAGCCGCCCGGGGCCGAACTCCGCGAGCCATGCGGCGAAAAGGTCGGGCCGGCGGACGGCGACGCTGCCGCAGATGGCGCGGCGCGCTCCGGCGTCGAAGACGCTGTGCAGGGCCTCGCGGCTCTTGATGCCCCCGCCGTACTGCACTTCGAGCGAGGTCCGCGCGGCGATGCGTTCCAGCACGGCGAGGTTGCGCGGCTCCGAGGCCTTCGCGCCGTCGAGGTCGACCATGTGCAGGCGGCGGATGTCCGCCTCCTCGAAGCGGAACGCCGCTTCGAGCGGGTCGCGGTAGTAGGTCTTCCGGCTGGCGTAGTCGCCCTGCGTGAGGCGCACGCACTGGCCGCCGATGATGTCCGTTGCGGGTATGATTTCGATCATGGTGTCAGAGGTTTAGAAAATTGAGTAAAATCCGCGCGCCCGCCGCACCGCTTTTTTCGGGGTGGAACTGCGTGCCGAAGAAGTTGCCGCTCCCGAGCGCCGCGCTGAACGGGCGACCGTAGTCGGTCGTGGCGATGGTTGCGGCGCAGGGTTCGGCGGCGAAGGAGTGGACGTAATATACATAGGTTTCCCCGGCCGTTTCGTCGAACAGCGGCGAGCGGAGCGAGGTGATTGTGTCCCAGCCCACGTGGGGGACTTTGAGCCGCGCGCCGTCGGCCGCCGTGGCCGGAAGCCGCAGGACCTGCGTCGGGAAGATGCCCATGCAGCGGGCGTCGCCCTCCTCGCTCGAAAGGCACATCAGCTGCATGCCGATGCAGATGCCCAGGACGGGCTGCGTGAGCGAGGGGATCACCGTGTCGAGTCCCCGCTCGCGGAGCTGCGACATGGCCGACGAGGCCTCGCCGACTCCCGGGAGGATCACTTTGTCGGCCCCGCGCAGCAGGGCGGGATCGGCCGTGAGCGTGAATTCGGCCCCTGCGCGGCGAAGGGCGTCGGCAACCGACCGCAGGTTGCCCGTGGCGTAATCGACGACGGCTATCATAGGACTCCTTTGCTGCTGGGGACGGTGTAATCGAACGGGATGTGCGCCACGGCCATGCGCAGGGCGCGGGCGAAGGCCTTGAAGACGGCCTCGGCCTTGTGGTGGTCGTTGTCGCCGCGGGCCGAGATTTGGAGGTTGCACCGCGCGGCGCATGCGAACGAGTGGAAGAAGTGGCGGAACATTTCGGTCGGAACGTCGCCAACCCGCTCGCGGCGGAACGAGGCGTCCCACTCGAAGTCGATGCGGCCCCCGAAGTCGAGCAGCGTCAGCGCCCGGCAGTCGTCCATCGGCAGGGCGAAGCCGTAGCGGGCGATCCCGGCCTTCGCGCCCAGCGCGCGGTCGACGGCCTCGCCCAGCGTGATGGCCACGTCCTCCATCGTGTGGTGTTCGTCGATGTCCAGATCGCCCCGCGCGTCGACGGCCAGCGCGACGCCGCCGTGGTGGGCGATCTGCGCGAGCATGTGGTCCAGAAAGCGCAGGCCCGTGGAGATTTGGCCGTTGAAATCCCCGCGGCCGTCGAGGTCGAGGCGGACGGTGATCTGCGTCTCGCGGGTCTCGCGCCGGATTTCGGCCCGGCGTTCGCCGCGGCGGATGAATTCGGCGATTTCGCTCCACGAGTCGGTGATCAGCGCACAGGCGTCGGCGGCGCCGGCTTCCTCCAGCGTCCGCAGCCCTTCGGCGGGGGGAGCGAGCAGGATGCCCCGCGCCCCGAGGTTGCGGGCCAGCAGGATGTCGGTCGCGCGGTCGCCGATGACGTAGCTCGCCGCGAGGTCGTATTCGCCGCCCGTGTAGCGGCCGAACATCCCTGTCCGGGGTTTGCGCGTGGGGGCGGCGTCGGCCTCGAACGTGCGGTCGATCAGCTGGTCGTCGAACGCGACGCCCTCGCCGCCGAGCGTCGCGAGCATTTTGTTATGCGCCGGCCAAAAGGTATCCTCGGGGAAGGACGGGGTGCCGAGCCCGTCCTGGTTGGTGGCCAGCACGAGGTCGAACCCGAGGCCCGTGAGCGCCTTCAGGGCGGAGATGGCTCCGGGTACGAACGCGAGTTTTTCGAGGCTGTCGATCTGTTCGTCGGCGGGTTCGGCGATGATCGTGCCGTCGCGGTCGATGAAGAGGGCTTTTTTCATAATCGGAAGTTTTTGACGGTTTCTATCATCCGGGCGTTCTCCGCGGGGGTTCCGACGGTGATGCGCAGGCATCCTTCGCAGCCCGGGATGCGCGAGCGGTTGCGGACGATGACCCCGGCCGAGATCAGCGCGTCGTACATGCGGTCGGGATCGGGGGTGCGGACCAGGATGAAATTGGCATCCGAAGGGTAGACCCGCTCGATGGCGGGGCAGGCCGCGAGCTGCGGCGCGAGCCGGTCGCGCTCGGCGCGGATTTCGGCCACCTGCGGGGAGATGTCTTCGGTGAGCCGTTCGGCGACGGCCTGCTGTGCGAGGCTGTTGATGTTGTAGGGATATTTCACGCGTGCGAAAAGTCCGGCGACGGCTTCCGATGCGAATGCCAGCCCGAGGCGAAGCCCTGCCATGCCCCACGCCTTCGAGAGGGTTTGCAGGACGATGAGGTTCCCGAATTCGCCGAGGCGCGCGAGGAATCCCGGCCCGGCGGCGAAGTCGATGTAGGCTTCGTCGAGGACGACCATGCCGTCGAATTCGCGGAGCAGCCGTTCGATGCCGGCCGCCGGGAAGGCGTTGCCCGTGGGGTTGTTCGGGGAGCAGAGCCACAGCAGACGGGTGCGCTCGTCGGCGGCCGCCAGCAGGGCGTCGGCCGGAAGCGAGAAGTCCGCGCCGAGCGGGACCTCGCGCATCTCGACGTCGTTGATGTCGGCGGCGACGCGGTACATGCCGTAGGTCGGGGCGATCGAAACGGCGTTGTCGACGCCCGGACGGCAGAAGATGCGGTAGCAGAGGTCGATGGCCTCGTCGCTGCCGTTGCCGATGAAGACCTGCTCTTCGCGCACGCCTTTCAGCGCGGCGATCTTCTGTTTGAGAAGCTTCTGATGCGGGTCGGGGTAGCGGTTGACACCGTTGTCGTAGGGGTTTTCGTTGGCGTCGAGCCACGTCGTGATCTCTCCGCCGGAAAACTCGTCGCGGGCCGTGGAGTAGGGTTTCAACGCCCGGATGTTGGGGCGCACCAGTTCTTCGAGCGGTTTCACAGCACACCTCCTTTCATGCGGACGCGCACGGCGGCGGCGTGCGCCCCGAGACCCTCGGCCTCGGCCATGGCGATGACGGTCGGGGAGAGGGTCGCAAGCCCCTTGCGCGAGAGTTCCTGATAGGTGATCTTGCGCAGGAACGAGTCGGTGTTCACGCCGCTGTAAGCCCGCGCCCAGCCGCCCGTGGGCAGCGTGTGGTTGGTTCCCGAGGCGTAATCCCCGGCGCTTTCGGGCGACCAGGGGCCGATGAAGACGCTTCCGGCGGCGGTGATCTGCGCCGCGACGTCCCAGGCGTCGCGCATCGAGATGATCAGGTGCTCGGGGGCGTAGGCGTTGGCGAAGCCGATCATCTTTTCGCGGCTGTCGAGGACCACGATGCGGCTCTGGCGCAGCGCCTCGCGGATGGTCTCGCCGCGGCGCAGCTGGAGCAGCTGTTCGCCGACGGCCCGCTGGGTGTCGCGGGCGAACTCCACCGACGGGCAGACCAGCACCGCCTGGCTGTCGCCTCCGTGTTCAGCCTGCGACAGCAGGTCGGCGGCGGCGAAGGCGGGCGACGCTTCGTCGTCGGCCAGCACCAGCACCTCCGAGGGCCCGGCGGGCAGGTCGACGGCCACGTCGTTGGCGCCGACCAGTTGCTTGGCCTTGGTGACGTAGCGGTTGCCGGGACCGAAAATCTTGTCGACGCGCGGGATGCTCTCCGTGCCGTAGGCCATGGCCGCCACGGCCTGCGCCCCGCCGACGGAGAAGATGCGGTCGACGCCGCACAGATCGGCGGCATAGAGGATTTCGGGGGCTATCGTGCCGTCGGGGCGCGCGGGGGTGCAGAGGATGACCTCCCCGCAGCCGGCGACGCGGGCCGGGACGGCCAGCATCAGCACCGTGGAGAAGAGCGGCGCCTTGCCGCCCGGGATGTAAAGGCCCACGCGGCGGATCGGCACGGCGCGCTGCACGCACCGGACGCCCGGCATCGTCTCGATGTCGACCTCGGGCGGCAGCTGGGCGCGGTGGAAGGTCTCGATGTTCGCTTTCGCGGCGGCGAGGGCCTCTTTCAGCGCGGCGGGGATGAGCGCGGCGGCTGCGGCGCGCACGTCGGCCGGAATTTCGAACGTCCGGGGATCGCGCCCCTCGACGCGGCGGGTGACTTCGCGCAGCGAGCGGTCGCCGCCGGATTTTACGTCGGCGAGGATTTCGGTCACCTGTCGCGTGATCTCCTCCTCTTCCCGGGTGAAGCGCTCGGTGAGGGCGGCCCACTCGGCGCGTTCGGGATTGTTGTGGATTTTCAGAATTTCCATGACGGTTCCGGATTTTTAGCGGATCATGTTTTCGAGTGCCAGGATCAGGATGCCTTCGGCCCCGATCTCCTTGAGCCGTTCGATGCGCTCCCACAACTGGTCCTGGGAGATGACGGCGTGGATCGAGCACCACCCCTCCTGCGCCAGCGGCAGCACCGTCGGGCTGCGCATGCCGGGGAGTATCCGGATGGCGTCGCCGAGCCGCTCCTTGGGGAGGTTCATCAGCACGTATTTCATGCCGCGGCTGTCGAGGATCGAGTTGAGGCGGAAGGTCAGCTGCTCCGTTTCGCGGCGCTTGTCGCTGTCAAGCCCCGGGCAGGCGATGAGCACCGCCTCGGAAAAGAGGACCTTCTCGACCTCGACCAGCCCGTTGGAGATGAGCGTGCCGCCCGAGGAGACGATGTCGAAGATGCCGTCGGCCATGCCTACCGCCGGGGCGATCTCCACGGAGCCTTCGATGGTGTGGATCTCGGCCTCGATCCCCTTCTCGGCGAAGTAGCGGGCGAGGATGTTGGGGTAGGAGGTGGCGACGCGCCGGCCGCGGAAGAACGCGAGGCCTTCGTAGGAGGTCGTTTTGGGTACGGCCAGCGAGAGGCGGCAGCCTCCGAACCCGAGGTCCATGATCTGCTCGACGGGGAAACCCTTCTCGGCGACCTCGTTCAGCCCCACGATGCCCAGGTCGGCGACCCCCATCGAGACGGCCTGCGGGATGTCGTCGTCGCGCAGGTAGAGGACTTCCAGCGGAAAGCCTTCCGCGCGGGAGATGAGTTTGCGCTTGCTCTCGGCAACGCGGATGCCTGCTTCGGAAAGCAGGTCGATGCTCTGTTCGTTCAGTCGGCCCTTGGCCTGGATGGCTATTCGTAACATATTCGGTGTGTGTTTGATTGTTTGCTTCTTTCGGACACCCACCTGCGGTTCGGCACGCAAAAAAGCCCACCCGCAGGGGGTGAGCTTCATGTATTCTATAATAACCTCTTACATATACATAATCAACCTACCCCTCGGTAAAGTGGTGATGGTGATGATGGATATGGTTGAAAATCGTCATTCGTCCGGTTGTTGGAGGCAAATATAGGGCTTCTGCGGGAAAAAACAAAATCCGGCCCGGATTTTTTTGCATCCGGCGGAAAAACGGCGGTCGGGGAGGATGGCCGCCGCTCTCGTTTGGCGAAACGCTCCGCCGCCGGATTGATTATAGTCGCCGCAGGCGCGCGGAAGGGAAACGGAGCGCGAAGTTGCGGTTTTTAAGAGTTTTTAGTATATTTACGGCCTGCATCCAGTGAAAACGGCCCGTGCGGTGCGCAGGGGCCGTACGGGCGGCCTTCCGGATTGTAACCTGTTCGTCCGGGACCCGCAGCGCGGACCTTTCATTTAAAACGAAAAGACAATGTGTGACCCTATTCAGTCGATTGCGACCCGTTTGCGCGGGCTGCGCGAAGCGCTTGAACTGACCCAGGAGGAGGTGGCTGCGAGCTGCAACCTTCCGGTCGGACAGTACAGGGAGATGGAGAGCGGCACGGCCGATTTTTCGGTGAACGTGCTGCAAACCATATCCCGCCATTACGGGATCAGCCTCGATGTGCTGATGTTCGGCGAGGAGCCGAAGATGAACGCCTATTTCATCACCCGCGCCGGAAAGGGCGTGTCGGTCGAACGGCAGAAGGCCTACAAGTACGAGGCGTTGGCGGCGGGATTCCGCGACCGGAAGATCGACCCCTTCATCGTGACGGTCGAGCCGGCTGCGGACGACGCCCCGATGCACCTGAACTGCCACCCCGGGCAGGAGATGAACTACGTGCTGGAGGGCCGCCTGCTGATCGGGCTGAACGGCAAGGAGATCGTGCTGAACACGGGCGACAGTCTCTATTTCGATTCGGGCCTGCCGCACGGGATGAAAGCCCTCGACGGCAAAACGGTGCGGTTTCTGGCCATAATAATGTAACGGCAGCATGGTAGAGCGATTTTTATCCCAGACCTCCTTCGTCTCGCAGGAGGATTACCGGAAGAACCTGCACATACGGGTTCCGGAGAATTTCAATTTCGGCTACGACGTGGTGGACGCATACGCCGCCGAGCAGCCCGGCAAGGAGGCGCTGCTGTGGACCGACGACCAGGGCGCCGAAATCCGGTTCACCTTTGCCGACATCAAGCGCGAAAGCGACCGCACGGCCTCGTATTTCCAGAGCCTCGGCATCGGAAAGGGCGATGTGGTGATGCTGATCCTCAAGCGCCGCTACGAGTTCTGGTTCTCAATTCTGGCGCTGCACAAGCTGGGCGCGGTGGTGATCCCGGCAACCCACCTGCTGACCAAAAAGGACGTAGTCTACCGCTGCAATACGGCCGGGATCAAGGCCATCGTCGCGGCGGGCGAGCGGGTGATCACCGATCACATCGCGGCGGCCATGCCCGAAAGCCCCACCACCGAACTGCTCGTCAGCGTGGGTCCCGAGGTCCCCGAAGGGTTTCTCGATTTCCACGCCGGCATCGAAAAGGCGGCTCCTTTCGTGCGCCCGGAGCGGGTGAACGCCAACGACGACGTGATGATGATGTATTTCACCTCGGGGACGACCGGCGAGCCGAAGATGGTGGCCCACGACTTCACCTATCCGCTGGGGCATATCACCACGGGGCTGCTGTGGCACAACCTCCACGAAGGCAGCCTGCACCTGACGATCGCCGACACGGGGTGGGCCAAGGCCGCGTGGGGCAAACTCTACGGGCAGTGGCTGGCCGGGGCCTGCCTGTTCGTCTACGACCACGAGAAGTTCACGCCCGCGGACATGCTGCGCAAGATCGAGCAGTACCGCATCACGTCGCTGTGCGCGCCTCCGACGGTCTACCGCTTCCTGATCCGCGAGGATCTCACCAAATACGACCTCTCGTCGCTGGAGTACTGCACCACGGCGGGCGAGGCGCTGAACGGAGCCGTGTACGACACCTTCCTGCGCCTGACGGGCATCCGTCTGATGGAGGGCTTCGGGCAGACCGAGACGACGCTGACGCTGGCCACGTTCCCGTGGATGAAGTCCAAACCCGGGAGCATGGGCGTCCCCAATCCCCAGTACCGGATCGACCTGGTGACCCCCGACGGCCGTTCGGCCGAGGACGGCGAGCAGGGGCAGATCGTGATCCGCACCGACGGGGGCAAGCCCCTCGGTCTGTTCAAGGGTTACTACCTGAACGATGAGCTGACCCGCGAGGCGTGGCACGACGGGGTGTATTATACGGGCGACGTGGCGTGGCGCGACGAGGACGGCTACTACTGGTTCGTGGGGCGTGCCGACGACGTGATCAAGAGTTCGGGCTACCGCATCGGTCCGTTCGAGGTGGAGAGCGCCCTGATGACCCACCCGGCGGTGGTGGAGTGCGCCATTACGGGCGTTCCCGACGAGATCCGCGGCCAGGTCGTCAAGGCGACGATCGTGCTCGCCGAGGCCTACCGCGGGCAGGCCGGGGAGGCGCTCGTCAGGGAGTTGCAGGACCATGTGAAGCGCATCACGGCTCCTTATAAATACCCGCGCGTGATCGAGTTCGTGGAGTCGCTGCCCAAGACCATCAGCGGCAAGATCCGCCGCAAGGAGATCCGCAGCGGCGACGAAGGGAAATAATCCGGCCGCAGGCCGGCGGAGAGAGGGACCGTGCGGAGGGCGCGGTCCCTCTCTCTCTTTGCGGCTGCCGCTCCGGGGCCGCGTCGCGGGATTTTAACGGAACCGTATATTGCGGTTCTGAAAAAGTTTCCTAATTTTGTCTTGTGAAAGCCTGAACATGCCCGGACGTGGAGAAGAAAAAAGAACTTGAGAATTTGCTTGTTTCCGTAAGCGAGAACGACGATTACGCTTTCCGGGTTTTCTATGATCTCTATTACCGGAGCGTTTTCCGGTTCGCCTACTATTTTCTGCGCAACAGGGAGGCCTGCGGCGAGGTCGTGAGCAACGTCTTCGTCGCCGTCTGGAAGTCCCGCGTCGCGCTGCGGAGGATCGAAAACATCGACGCCTACCTCTACGTCGTCGCGCGCAACGAGGCGAACCGGTATCTGAAGGAGTCCCGTACGCGCCGCCGCTGCCTCTCGTTCGAGGAGATTCCCATCTCGCTGATCGACCGAAATTCCCCCCCCCCACAGCGAAGACGCTCCCGATAGCCGGTTGATAGAGGCCGAAGTCGAGGAGCTGGTGCGCCGTCTCATAAACGATTTGCCCGAACGCTGCCGCACGGTGTTTCTGCTCAACCGGCAGGAGGGGCTGTCGTCGCGCGAGATCGCCGAGGCGCTGTCGCTCTCCGAGAGCACGGTGCGGGTCCAGATCAAGATCGCCGTCGACAGGATCGTGGCCGGCATACGCACGCATTATCCCGACCTGAAGCTGGTTTCCCTGCTGCTGTTCCTCTTCACGGCGCGTTTCTGACGCCTGCCGGAATGAAAAAAATGAAAAAAAGCCGCGGTTCCCTTAAACGGAACCGCGGCTTTCGCACTCTATATGTGTATACGACCAAAAAGGAGAAATCATGCAATATCACCATACGAAGAGGGAGCCGGAGATGGCGGAACTGATCGAAGGTTCGGAGCGCGACCGCCGCAGGCTGGCGGAGCTGCTGGACGGCATCCGGGTGGGACCCGGAGTCGACGCCATGGCCGACGGAATGCGGGAGGCGGTGTGGGCCGACGTGCGCTCGCGCATCCGCCGCCGGGGAATCCGGATGCGGATCGTCCGCTACGCCGCGGCTGCGGCCGTGATGGCGGGCGTCGTCTGCGGCAGCTGGTTCATGGGCGGACGCCGGACCGAAAGCCGTCTGGTCGCCGCGGCGCAGCCGGTGAGCGTCTCGACGCCTCTGGGCGTGAAGTCCGACGTGGTGCTGCCCGACGGTTCGCGGGTGCGGCTCAACGGCGGCACGCGCATCGTCTATCCCGCGCTGTTCGGCGACGAACGCCGCGTGGAGGTCGACGGCGAGGCCTATTTCGAGGTCGAGCACGACGCCCGCAGGCCCTTCGTCGTCGTCACGGGACAGGTCGTCTCGACGGTGCTCGGAACGACTTTCAATGTGCACGCCTATTCCGAGGACGAGAATTACCAGATCACGCTGGCGACGGGCAGCTTGCTGGTGGACGGCGGTCCCGAGTCGCGGAGCGTGCGGCTGCGTCCCGGCGAGCAGGGATTCTTCGAGAGGACCTCCGGACTGCTGTCGCTGCGCAGGGTGAACGTCGAGCAGGTGCTCTCGTGGCAGGAGGACAGGCTCTACTTCCGGGCCGAACCCCTGGCGTCGATCGCCCGGAGCCTCGAAAGGCAGTTCAACGTCGACATCACGATCCCCGACGAACGGCTGCGCAGGATCTGTTTCACGGGTGAGTTCGTCGACGGCGAGAACATCCACGAAATCATGCGGATCATCTCGGCCGACAGCCGCATCCTCTGCCGCAGCCGCAAGAACCATTTCGAGCTTTACAGAAACCGATAGAGATTCACGATTTTTTTCACTACAACCTAAATTTCAATCCTTATGAGTAACAATTCTACCAGCAGAAGGTCCTTCCGGGACCTTTTCGGCCAGCGGATGCTGTGCAGACTGAGCGGATTGCTGACCCTGTGTTGGTTCACGGTGGCGGCCCAGGCTCTTTACGCGCAGAATCCCGTGATTTCGTTGACGCTGAAGAACGCCACCGTGCGCGAGGTGATCGAAGCGGTCAAGACGCAGAGCGGCTACTCGTTCTGGTATCGGGAGAGCGAGATCGACCTCCGGAAGCGCGTTTCGGTCGAGGCGCACGATCAGAACGTCCTGAAACTGCTCGACGGCGTGCTCGCCGACCAGGGAATTCTGGCCAAACTCGAAGGCCGCCACATCGTGCTTTACAAATCCGACCCGGCAGGCCGGGGCCGGGAATACCAGCTGAAGGGCCGCGTCGAGACCGAGGCCGGCGATCCGATCGTGGGGGCGAACGTGCTGGTCGAGGGCACGACGAACGGCATGGTGACCAATTCGAAGGGCGAATTCGCCCTGAACGTGACTGCGGGCGCGCGGCTCAGCGTGTCGTTCATCGGCTACGACGCGGCGCAGGTCGAAGTGGGCAACCGGACGCATCTGACCGTGGTGCTGAAGGAGAATAACCAGCTCCTCGACGACGTGGTGGTGATCGGATACGGCGTGCAGAAGAAGGTCAACCTGACCGGCTCGGTCGCCGTGCGGCAGATGTCGGAGATCGAGAACCAGCCCATGACGCACGCCTCGCAGGCGCTCTATTCGATGCCCGGCGTCTACATCAACCAGGCTTCGTCGAAGCCCGGCAGCGACGGCGCGACGATCCGCATACGCGGCGTCGGCACGATGAGCAGTTCCAGCCCCATGGTGCTGGTCGACGGCATGGAGTATTCGCTCAACGAGCTGAATCCCGGCGACATCGAGACGATCTCGGTGCTGAAGGACGCTTCGGCCTCGATCTACGGTTCCAAGGCCGCCAACGGCGTCATCCTCATCACCACGAAGCAGGCCAAGAAGGGCGCGCCGGTGGTGAAGTTGAGCGCCAACTTCGGCATTCAGTCGGCGACCTACGTGCCCGACGTGGTGACCGACCCGATTCAGTATATGAACATGCGCAACCAGGCCGAACTGAACGAAGGCAAGCTGACGGTGACCTACAACCGCGACGACATCCTCGAATACGAGGAGGGCATGAAGCACGACAAGTACATCTATCCCGCCTCCGATTGGTACGACCTCTGCTACCAGAACGGTTTTCTCCAGCAGTACAACGCCCGCGTTTCGGGCGGCACGGACAAGATCTCCTACTCGCTGGGCGGCGGTTACATGAACCAGCGCGGCATCATGGTCGCCAACGACGACGCGGAACGCTTCTCGTGGGACATGAAGATCAACGCGCAGGTGACCAAGCGCCTGAAGGTGGGCATCAGCCTGCTGGGCAACCTGCGCTACAACACCGACCCGATCTACGGCGTATCGACGACGGTCAACGTCATCAACCGCGCCCTGCCGATCTTCGGCACGCAGCTGCCCGACGGCAAGTGGCTCTCGACGTGGCTCTCGACCCCCGGGCGCAACAACCCCGAGAATCCGCTCATGGAGCTGCACGAGGGCAACACCAAACGTCAGCTTCACCGCATTCTGGGGCGCATCAACATCGGCTACGACCTGCCGTGGGGCATCAAGTACAACGCCAACCTGGGCTACGTGAAGGTCGACCACTATTCGAAGGACTTCAAGCACGCGATGTACACCTACAATCCCAAAACTCTTGAGCGGAAGAACTTCAGCGCCTACGTTTCGGCCAAGGACTGGGACAACAACGCGATCAACTACACCTTCTACAACACCCTTTCGTGGGGCAAGAGCTTCGGCGGCAACCACAACTTCAACGTGATGGTCGGCACGGAGTACAAGCGTTACGACGGCAAGAACTTCCAGGCCAAGAAACGCGACTACTTCAACAACCAGCTCACCGCCCTGTCGGTCGGCTCCACGATGGAGGATATTTCGGGCGGATCGTCGCTCGAACTGCTCTTCTCCTACTTCGGGCGAATCACCTACGACTACAAGGAGAAATACCTGATCGACGTGACGGCGCGTTACGACGGTTCGTCGAAATTCGCCAAGGGCAACCGATGGGCCTTCTTCCCCGCCGTGTCGGTCGGATGGCGCATCGACAAGGAGAATTTCATGCAGAACGTCCGGGCGGTCGACGTGCTCAAGCTCCGCGGCTCGGTCGGCGAGATGGGCAACCAGGCCATCGGCAACTACGAGTACCTGATGGCCGTGCTGGCGAACAAGAGCTACAATTACAGCTTCGGCGACGTGCTGTCGGGCGGCGCGGCGATCAAGGATTTCGTCGACGAGAACATCTCGTGGGAGACCACCCGCACCTACAACCTCGGACTGGATTTCGAGGCCTTCGACCACCGCCTGCTGTTCAGCGTCGACCTCTATAAGAAACGCACCGAAGGCATCCTGCGCGACGTGAAGATTCCGGCGCAGATCGGCAACCTGAACGGCCCGAAGCAGAACATCGGCGTGGTGGCCAACGACGGCGTCGAGCTGAACCTCCAGTGGCGGAGCGCGGTCAAGAATTTCCATTACAGCCTCGGCGGCAACTTCTGCTACAACAAGAACATCGTCGTCGACCTCGACGGGCAGGAGTACATCAAGACCTTCAACATCATCCGCGAGGGCGAACCCATCGACGCGTGGTATCTCTACCAGGCCGACGGCTTCTACAACAGTTACGAGGAGATCGCCAATTCGGTGACCGTCGGCAGCGGCGTGAAGCCCGGGTACATCCGCTACAAGAACCTCAACAACGACGACAAGATCGACAACGACGACCGCGCCGTCTGCGGCAACCTCACGCCGAGCATCACCTACGCCTTCAACTTCTCGCTGGGATGGAAGGGACTCGAACTTTCGGCGCAGTTCCAGGGCGTCGCCGACGTGAAGACCTATCTTTCGGGCAACCTCGCGGCCCCGTTCTGGAACGGAGCGGGCGTGCTGAAGGAGTGGGCGACCGACGCGTGGACCCCCGAGAACCACAACTCCCGCCTGCCGATCCTCCACACCGCCACGGGCGCGCCCGAGATGCACGACTACAAGAACACGCAGTGGCTCTACGATGCGTCGTACCTGCGCTGCAAGCAGCTGCAACTCTCGTACACCCTCCCCAAGAGGTGGATTTCGAAGCTCGGAATGAGCCAGTGCCAGATCTTCGTCAACGGCGAGAACCTCTTCACGATCTCCCCGCTGAAGATGTTCGACCCCGAGATCGACCTTTCGTCGACCAACCTGATGCAGTATCCTTCGCTGCGGACGATCAACTTCGGCTTCAACATTACTTTCTAATCGCTTCAAATACGGAAAAACATGAAAAAAACAGTAATCGGATTGATGCTTTGCGGTGCGGCGGCGCTGGCCTCCTGCAACCTCGACACCATTCCCACCGACAAATATACGGTCGAGACGTTCTGGGAAACCGAAGAAGGAACCGAGGCCGCCATGACCGGCTGTTACAACATACTGACCAACAGCGCGCTGTTCGGAGACTCGGCGCCGCTGCTCGAAGAGACCTGCACGCCCAACGCCTATAATTACAACAACGCGGGCGGATACAATGTCATCGCCCAGGGGACCCACACGGCCAACAGCTCGGGCATCATCGCCAACCGCTGGAAAAAGTGCTACGAGGGCATCGGACGCTGCAACACCCATCTCAACCGCCTGCCTGCCGCCGTCGTGGCCGACGACCGCAGGGTGCAGATGGAGGGCGAGGCCAAGTTCCTCCGCGCGCTCTATTACTACATGCTGGTGACCTATTACAACGGCGTGCCGCTGATCCTCGAAGAGCCCGTCTATGCGCACGGTTCGCTGCCCCGCGCCTCGCGCGAGGAGGTGGTGCGGGCGATTCTCGACGATCTGAACGACATCATCGACCGCGAACTGCTCGACTGGCAGTGGACCAAAGCCGCCGACCAGGGGCGCGCCACGCGCGGCGCGGCGATGGCCCTCAAGGCCCGTCTGCTGCTTTTCGAGGCCAGCAAGCTGGTCAACCCCTCGAACGACGCCGCGAAATGGCAGGCTGCGGCCGATGCGGCCAAAGCCGTGATCGAAAAGGAGGCCCAGGCGGGCTACGACCTGTTCGGCGACTACCGGAAACTCTTCCTGCCGGCGAACGAGCACAGCTGCGAGTGCGTCTTCAACATCGAATTCTCGAAGACCAAGAACACGGCCGTCAATTCGTTCAACGTTTACAGCGTCCAGTACCGCAACAACGCACCGCTGCTCGATCTGGTGATGGACTACCGGACGACGACCGACGGTGCGGCCACGATGGGCAAGTACGACAACCTCGATCCGCGTTTCGCGGCGACGAATTTCTATCCCGGGAGCACGTTCCTCGGCAAGGCCAACTGCCCGGCCGGGGAGGTGTGCCAGTTCACGGGCTTCGCACACCGGAAACTCACGATCTACGACGCGCAGAAGCGCGATTCGGACGACAGCAACGGCGAGACCAACTACATGTTCATCCGCTACGCCGACGTGCTGCTGATGTTCGCCGAGGCGCAGAACGAGGTCGACGCCACGCCCTCCGATGCCGTTTACGACGCCGTGAACCGCGTGCGCGGCCGCGTCGGCATGCCCACCTATGCCTACGGTTCGAAGAGCCAGTCCGAGATGCGCGAGATCATCCGCCACGAGCGCCGCGTCGAATTCGCCGGCGAGGGGCTTTATTACAACGACATCCGCCGCTGGATGACCGCCGAGCTGGTGATGAACGCCGTGATTCAGGACTATGCGGGTACGGACATCGCCGTCCGGGCGTTCGACCCCGACCGCGACTACTGGTGGCCCGTTCCGGCGGACCAGATCCTGCTGAACAAGAAACTCGAACAGAATCCCAATTATTAATCCGACAACCGCTAACTGGCAATTATGAAAAAATATCTGTGGATACTGGCCGCCGCATTCCTCCTTCAGGCTTGCAGCAAAGACGAGGAGGAGGGACCTTACGTTCCCTGGCGGCCGGGCGACGACAAGGAGGAGACGATCGACCTGGACAAGGCCACGAAGGTGATGATTCTGACCGAGCAGGCCAAGAACCGGATCGTGATGATCGACCAGCCGACGGGGAAGGTCGCCTGGGAGTGGACGGCCGCCGACAGCGGGCTTTCGGCTGCGGAACAGGCGTGGTTCGATCTGCCCGACGAGGCCAAACCGGTCTACAACCGTACGTGCGTGCTCGTCACGGCTTCGGGCGGCGGCGTGGCGCTGATCCGCATTGCGGACAAGAAGGCGATGTTCTACGCCAAGCCGGGCGGAAACCCCCACTCGGCCGAGGTGCTGCCCGACGGGAATGTCGTCGTGGCGTCGAGCACGGGCAACCTGTTGAGCGTCTACGTGTACAATGGCGCCGACAGCTACGTTTCCAGACCCGCCTTCACCATGCCGGTCCATTCGGCCCACAACGTGGTCTGGGACCGGAAGCGCGGCTGCCTCTGGACGGCGACGGGCGCCCAGCTGCTCAAGCTTGCCTACAACGGGAAGCGTACGGATCCGGAACTGACGCAGGTGCGCTCTTACGATATGGCGGCGGGGAATACCGATGCCCACGACCTGGCGCCCGTCTGCGGGGAGGATGCGATGTATGTATCGACGAATCAGCATGTCTACAAGTTCGACTGTGCGGCGGAGAAGTTCCTCGACGTGGAGATCTTCCAGCAGAACACCATCAAGAGCATTTCGACGGGTCCGGAGGGGTATTCCACGATCGTCATGCGCCCCACGTCGGGCGGGAGCAACTGGTGGTCGGCTGAGGTGTGCGACATGAAGGGCAACCGGCTGTTCAACCGCGCGGGCTACCAGATTTACAAGGCCCGCTGGTATGTGGAGAATCCGTTCGGGTATCCCGAGGTTCACACTTTGTAAAACTTAAAATGCAAAAACGATGAAAAACATCCGAAAATACATGATGGCCGCGGCATGCATGACCGCCGCTGCGGCGCTGGTCGCCTGCACCGAGGCCGTGAAACGCGACACCGAGGAGGAAATCCAGGAGATGACCGTTCCCAAGAAACCCGGACCGATCACGAAGGTGCCGGCAACGCTCACCTGCAACGGCGGCGAAGAGTTCACCTTCTCGGTTTCGAAGGTTCAGTGGGCCGAGACCTACGAATGGACGATCGCCGAGCAGGAGAAGTCGAAAATCTCGATCATCGACGGTCAGGGAACCAACGTCATCACCGTCAGGGTGGTCAACGACGACGTGGTGATTCCCGCCCAGTCGGTGTCGGTGGTGGCCAAAAACGAACTGGGTGCGAGCAAGGTGCGCGAGTATTTCGCGGCGATCACCGTGTCGGTCCCCATCGAGCTGCCGGGCTATACGATCAAGAAGTACGGCAAACGCTGGTGGATGACCGAGAACTGCCACGAAGCGGGCGAGGACGGCAATCTGGGCGTTGCGCCCGACCTGACGGCTTTCTCGGTTGCGGGGTTGGAGGCGTCGCATTTGCAGCGGTTGAACGACGCAAAGGGCCGTTACTACACCTGGTATGAGGCGATGACCGGCATATCGGGCCGTACGGCGGAGCAGTGTCCCTATGTGCAGAATTACGAAGGGGTGGACGACGTGGGCAACGCCTTCAAACTCGACGGTACGGAGGAGGGCGAGTTCGGCGTCCAGATACGCGGCTGCTGTCCCGAAGGCTGGCACGTGGCCAACGCCAACGACTGGTGGGACATGCTGATGGCTATCAAAAGCGAGTATGCCATTCCCGACGATTTCGCGCAGGGCGGATACACCTTCTCCGGCGGCCACGACGGGAAACCCGAGAATGCCATTACGAAGGCCGGATTCTACAAGTCGGGCTGCACGGTCAAGAATACGGGCAACGTCGGCGCATGGCTGCGCGGCGGCAACGGCCGTATCGTTGACGGCGGTATTTGGAATCAGGCGAATATGACGCTCACGGACGCCGGGGAAGCTCTCCTGCAATTCGTCGACGGGGCCGAAAGCATCGGTTTCGGCTGGTATCCGCTGGGCTATCAGAAGGCCGACGGCAGTTTCAACAGCGGCGCGCTGGGCAAATGGGGCTACGTGTGGTTCATCGGGCAGACCAACGCCTCGACAGCCCGTTCGCTGGTCATCAGCGGTACGAGTCTGAACCTTCAGACCAAGACCAATCAGGAGGCGGCCAAGGATATTTATCTGAACGTCCGCTGCGTGAAAAACTACACCAAATAATCGGAAGCGATGAAAAAAAGAATTCTGTTTACGGCAGCGGCGCTGGTGTGCGCCGCCAACCTGACGGCCCAGTGTCTCGGCGTCGGAAGCTCGACCAGCAGCATGAGCCCCGAGGAGATGGCCGCCGCCGCGAAGGCCGGCGTGGAGTATGTCGAAATCGGTATCAGCGGCCGCGGGACCGTGGCTGAAATCCGCGAGAAGGCGCTGCACGCCAAACGCATGGCCGACGAGGCCGGTCTGAAGGTCTGGTCGTGCCACCTTCCGTTCTCCCGCAAGCTGGACATCTCGGTGCTGAACGACAGCGCCCGCATGGCCAACCTCGAATTCCTGACCGAAATGATCGCGATCTGCGGCGAAGTGGGACCGGAGAAACTGGTGCTGCATCCCAGTTCCGAACCGATTGCGGACGGGGAGCGCGAGCTGCGTATCCGGAACAGCATCGCTTCGATCGGCATATTGCGCAGGGAGGCGGCGCGGATCGGCGCGCAGCTGTGCATCGAGGACCTGCCCCGCACGTGCCTCGGGCGGAACTCGGCCGAGCTGCTGCGCATCATCGCCCCTTATCCCGAGGTGAAAATCTGTTTCGACACGAACCACCTGCTTTCGGAGGACCTGCTGCACTTCGTCGAGGCGTGCGGCGACCGGATTGCGACCGTCCACGTCTCGGATTACGACATGGTCGATGAGCGTCACTGGCTTCCGGGCAAGGGCAAGATCGACTGGCCCGCGCTGTACGGGGCGCTGATGAAGGCCGGTTACAAGGGCGTCTTCATGTACGAACTGAAACGCGGCGAGGGATCGTTCGGCGAAATGGTCGCCATCTACGAAAAGCTGGCCTCCGACGCGGCGAAGCTGGAATAACGCCGCTCCCGAAGAGTGCGAAAAAAGAGGTTACGGCAATTCGTAACCTCTTTTTCTGTGGGCCCAGAGGGGCATGATCCCACGACCTTCGGATTATGAGTCGTAATTTGTCGATTTTTAGCTGTTTTTGGTAATTTCTATATTGTTTTGTAAATGCTTGTATTTCAATGGCAAATATAGCTATTTTATTTCACTTGGTTTTTGTTGGTTTCGATTAAATCCGTATATTTGTGTCTAAATTGTGTGTCTAAAATCAAAATTTATACACAAAATGAACTACTCGAAAGACGGTGTGACGGTGGCCGCAATGTTCGATTCAGCCCATCCGAAAAAGTCCGGGAAGTGCTCCGTAAAAATCCGTGTTACCTACAATCGAGTGCGTCACTATTATCCGACCGGGAAAGATTTGATGCCGGCGGAGTGGGACGCCCTGCCAACAACAAAAGCCCGTGCACTTGTGGAGATACGCAAGGACATCGAAAGCAGCTACCAGATAGTGCGGACGGCTGTTGAGGACTTATTAATGCGCGGTATCTTTTCATTGGAAAATCTTAACAATCGACTAAAACGAGCTGGTGGCGATACGCTTAATATTGCTTTTGAGGGTAAAATAGCCGAAATGAAAGCACAGGAACGCATCGGGAATATGATGGCCTATCGGGTTGTTATGAAGGGGATAGAACGATTTGCCGGACCTCGTGTTCCTTTGTCGGGTGTTTCGGTGGATTGGATTCGTCGTTACGAAAAGTTCCTGCTTAAAGAGGGTAAAAGCCGTACTACCGTCGGAATACATATGCGACATATACGGGCAATACTCAACGACATGAAGCGGTGCGGAAAGATTTTAGAGGCGCAATACCCATTCGGCCGGGGGCGGTATGAGATACAAGCCGGAGAGGGCCGCAAATTGGCCCTCACGCTGGAGCAAATAGGGCAGATAGCCAATTATGAGGACGGAACCGAGGCAACGGCCAAATACCGCGATTATTGGCTGTTCCTCTACTTGTGCAACGGGATCAACGTTGCCGATTTCGTAAAGTTGAGGTATCGGGACATTGTGAATGGTGAAATATGCTTTGTGCGGCAAAAGACCGAACGCACGACCAAGATTCGCAAGGAAATCCGGGTCGTTGTTACGGAGCGGATGCAGGCGATCATCAACCGGTGGGGTAATCCCTCCCGGCCCGATAGCTTTATTTTTCCGATCCTCGACGGACAGGAGGATGCGATGCGGCGGAAGATGAAAACACTATACATAACCCGTGCGATCAACAAGCGTATGAAGGAGGTAGGCGAACAGCTCGGGATTGGCAATATCTCGACCTATACTGCCCGGCATTCGTTCGCTACGGTGTTAAAGCGGGCAGGAACCAATATTGCCTATATCTCGGAATCGCTGGGGCATCAGGACCTCAAAACGACCGAAAATTACCTGGCCAGCTTCGAGAGGGAGGAACGGCAGAAGAATGCGGAATTATTAACGAAATTTTAGGGATATGGATAAGCTGCAACAGTATTATGAATCGTTACCTCTATGCACGGGCAATACCCCGGGAAACGTGATGTTTAGTGTTTATAACGACATCGACAATTTAGACAGTCTTACGCGGTGGTTTGATTTGCCCGATGATGAAGCGTATAATAAAGTCCCTAATTTGACATTCCAAAGGACCGGACTCCCCGACGCATTCGCGGGGTATCCGTGTATTGCCGTCCTGTTTTTCGAAAATAGGGCGGGCGATGATCCATTTTTCAGAGAGCACCGGGCAACGTTCCGGCAAATGTATTTAGACGGCTATGCACAAGGGGAGGCGGAGGGCAGGCAGTTTTTGGACCGGATGGCCGCATACGGAACACAATCCATTGCAGACCGACGGGCAGGGCTGCTAAAAATGTTCGGAAAATGCCGGGCAAAATATAGAAATACGGCCATATTCGACGCGTCACTTTTGCTCAAAATGGGACACTATGCGGGTTATATGTTTACAATCGCCGACGCGTTGGTGGCTATGGCTCTACTTATTAAACCGGGGAATAAGGCCGGACGGAAAAAAGCGAGTATTTCGGAGATAATAGCCGGAGATAGTGCGGCTGTGATTAGTCGTGTACGGGCCGCAATTAATGCGGCATCGGGGGATAAAGCGCAGGCGGTCGTGGATGAGATACGCCAAATGCAGCGTGACGGGCTTATAATCGACGGCAGTTTGGACAAAAAGGTGAAATCGCTATATGATTTCTTAAAAGCAGCAATCAATAATATGCCCGCATATAGCAACGTTATTGATCGTTTTTTGCTCAAGGACCAAAAGGGTTAAATTCATAATCGCCACCATACGAAAGAATGCTTTACGGCATTCTTTTTTTTGTTTTGTGTGTGAAAGACTATGCGTTGTAAGTGTTTGGTAATCAATGTTGCAAAATATGAATAAATATGAATAAATAATTATTTCATAACAATAGGCCCCCGCATTTCCCACCTTTGCAATGCGGTTACGGAATAGTCCGGACGCAACATTTTTTTAACAATTAAATTATTCTTGTTATGATGCAAGAGACAGTAACAGCGGGAACGAGCAAAATTATTTTGACGTCCCGCGAAGAATTGGAGGGGTGCATTTACGCAGCGGTGCGCACCATTATCCCGGAGCTGGCGAACTATAAAGCCCCGGCGGAGGAAGCGGCGGACGCACTAACGCTCGAAGCTGCAATTAATTTCTTGGAGGGGCTGGGATACCCTACTACGCCCAGTAATCTGTATAATTTGGCCTATTACAAACGAATTCCTTATCGGAAAGTGCGGCGGCGTCTGTTGTTCAGCCGTAAAGAGTTGACGGTTTGGGTTCAGAACCAAATCGAGGACCCGGCCAAACGTCACCGCGAAGCCGCCGAGGCTATCGCCGAGAGTGCCAACCGTAAATAGTTCCGGAGGTATGAATCAGAAACAGCACGCCCCCGGCGCTCAAGGCAAGCACGCAGGGGCATTCTATCAAGTCCTGTACAAAGGTAGGGAATTTTATCTAAACAACAACGAATTTCGGGTCTTTTCGCTGCTGGTCTGCGGCGGTCAATGGGCGACGTTCGACATCGCCGAGCGGCTGAATATCCCCGACCCGCGCAGTACGATCCGCTATATCCGCAAAATGGGGATCGATGTTGCCGATGTCTGGGTGCATGAAAACAAGATGCGGTTTAAGCGCTATTACATTCACGGAGGGCACGGCGATGAGTAGGCGTAATAGTTTTGTTTTTTACCGTTCCTTTCGGGCTGCGATGGAGGGGCTTTTACCCAACGAATACCAGCTGTTTATGAATGCGATAGTAATGTATGGACTTGATCGTACATTGCCGGATTTACCGCCCGATCTATCCCGCATTTTCTATGATTATTGCTACCCTCAACTTGAGGCGGATTGGGTTAAATGGGAGCGTAGGCAATCTCGGAAAGGAGGTACCCGATGAGCCGCGATACGATGGTCTATTACCGTTCATTCCGTGAATCTTTACGCGAATTGCCGCCGGACTTGTACAAGGTCGTATCGGAGACGATATTCGATTACGCCTTTGAAGGCATTGCGCCTGGTCCGGATAGCAATGCGGTTGCAAAAGCGCTATTTATTGCGATTAAGCCTGTAATTGATAATGCGCATAACCGATACGATGCTTGTGTGGAGAATGGGCGAAAAGGTGGAGCGCCCAAAGGAAGCCGGAACAATCCAAGCGGAAAAGCTATCCAACCTAACCAAAGACCTAACCAGTACCCTAACCAAGAACCTAACCTTTATAAGGATAAGGATGTAGATAAGGATAAAGATATAGAGAGTAAAGGGGGTGCAGGGGGAAGCGGAAAATCGAATGTCGGTAACACCCCCAAAGGTACCAGCGCGGACAAGCCGCGCAAAGTCGCAACCAAACGCGCGGCGTTTGTTGCTCCCTCGCTCGAAATGGTCAAAGATTATTTTTTGACTATCAAAGGAGCGAATACGGATTCGGAATGCTTTTACGACTATTTCACAGCCAACGGCTGGCGAACGGGTAAAAACCCGATAAAAGACTGGAAAGCCGCTGCGCGAAATTGGATGCGCCGCAAATCCGAATTCAGCAACACGACCCAAATTCAAACAAGCTATGAGACGAAACGAATCTATAAAGACCTATAACCGCCCGGCCCCTGTTGAAGGGCTGCCGGAATCGCCCGAGCTCGAAAAGGCTGTTTTGGGTGCCTTAATTCTCGAACCTGAACAACTGTCTGATGTTTCGGAGATCGTCGAAATTTCGGCATTCCATAATGCAAATAACGGCAAAATCTACGGCGTGATGCTCTCAATGCTGGAGCGTGGCGAAAAAATAGACCTCTACACGCTCGCAGATCGTCCGGAACTCAAAGGCCGGGAGATGCTGCGATACCTCACGACTTTGACCAATGCAGTAGGTTCCGGCATTAACGTATTGGATCATGCCCGGAAACTCCGAGATACCGAAACCCGGCGGCGTATGTGCCTTTTCGGCTACGAGCTTGCGGCGCGTGCTGTCTCCGATCCGGATGGTGTTGTAGATTGGGCAACGACGGAAATAACCGCGATAGCTGACCGGGCCGTGCGTTCGGATGACATCACGCCATTGTCGGATGTCGTGCGGGCCACCCTCGACGACCTGGAACGACGCCAACAGGCCCGACAGGTGGGCGAGTGCATCGGCATTCCTACGGGTTTACAACGGCTCGACGCGCTGACGGGCGGCTGGCGGGGTGGCCAGCTTGTAGTGTTGGCCGGCCGTCCTGGGACGGGTAAGAGCGCAACGATGTTGCATTTTGCCCGGACCGCCGCCATATCGGGTATTCCGGTGTGCGTGTTTTCCGCGGAAATGCCAAACACCCAGCTGGCCGGGCGAATGCTGGTAGGATGTTCGGGTATAGATTCGGGATCGTTCCGGACTGGGAATGTTGACAGTCAGGGGTGGACACGATTGGAACAAGCGGGTGCGGCACTTTCGGCAATGCCTGTTTACCTCAACGATAGAGGTAATATCACTATAGGGGCTATACATTCGCAATGCAAGGCGATGCACCGCCGGGGACGGTGCGGGATGGTCATTATTGATTACCTGCAACTGCTCGACACGACGTCCCGTAACGTTCAAAGCACCCGCGAGCGTGAGATCGCCGCTGCCAGCCGTTCGGCAAAGCTGCTCGCGAAGGAGCTTGACGCGCCCGTCATCCTGTTGTCGCAGTTGTCGCGCAAAGTTGAGGATAGGGCCGATAAGACGCCGTTACTGTCAGACTTGCGCGAATCTGGCGCCATCGAGCAGGACGCCGATATGGTGCTGTTTCTCGATCGTCCGGCGATGTATGGCGCGCAAACGATAAACTCGAATCGCTACGGATTAATTTCATCCGACGGGGTGGGGATCATGCACGTCACAAA
>ERZ824600.739-NODE-739-length-46858-cov-3.861120_pt1 | contig 46858 bp, 45 predicted proteins | sample MGYA00519933_ERZ824600 | MGnify/ENA primary metagenome ERZ824600 (study PRJEB31778, sample SAMEA3449178) | human gut metagenome | biome: human gut; feature: human-associated habitat; material: faeces | place: United Kingdom | collected 2010/2012 ... | reverse complement strand
GACCGTATCTCAGTTCCAATGTGGCCGTTCAACCTCTCAGTCCGGCTACTGATCGCAGACTTGGTAGGCCGTTACCCTACCAACTATCTAATCAGACATGAGCCCATCTTACAGCGGATTGCTCCTTTCCCATAGTCACGATGCCGTATCCATGGTATATGCGGTATTAGCACAAATTTCTCTGTGTTATTCCACTCTGTAAGGCAGGTTGCTCATGCATTACTCACCCGTCCGCCACTAAGCTGTTCGAAAGCAAGCTCCCTCGCAGCTCCGTTCGACTTGAATGTGTTAGGCACGCCGCCAGCGTTCATCCTGAGCCAGGATCAAACTCTCTAATGAGTTGTTTTATTCATTAAGCCCTTTCGGACTCCCTGAATTTCCTGTTTGCTCTTTTACTTAAAAGAATTGTTTGAGTCTCGTACTTTAGTACTTTCTGTTGTTCAATTTTCAATGTCCGTTCGCGGCTCACCGCCGCCGCGCTCACTGCTCCGCTTCCGCTTCGCCGCTTGCGCCGCGCACCCGCTCCCTGCGGAGCGCTTGACTATCTTACCACATCATCCCTCCTTTGTCAATACCTTTTTTGCACTTTTTTGCACTTTTTTCGGTTCCCCCTCAAACCCCTTGCGGCACAAGGGATTTGAGGGGAAAAACTTTTGGATTTGCCGCCCGAAAACCGTATTTTTTCCAAAAAAACTTATTTGATGAGGCGGTAATAGCCCTGTTTGGATTCGCCCTTTTCGCTGCGTTCGATCCATTTACCGGAGGTGAAATCCGGGATCGCAACGGGTGCACCGCCCATGGCAATGGATTGTTCGGACAGGCAGGCGATGGACATGAGGGTAGCCGTGTCGTAGGTATCGATCGGCGGGGTGAGATCCTCGCGAACCGATTCGACAAAGGCGTTATACACGAGCCAGTCGATACCGTCGTGCCCGCCTATGGGGTTTTTACGATATTCCTTCCAAATGGGATGCTCGTTTTCCAAAGCATACTTTTCGGCGTTTCCGACGATATTCGCGACGGTGTCAAATTCGCTTTCGCCGTCGAAATGGAAATAATCGCCGTCCTCGCAATACATGCCCTTTGTTCCGCGGACGGTGAACCCGCGGGAGTATATACGCGGAAGCGTGGTATCCAGCGTGATAACGATCGTTCTTCCGTCGGCACAGCGGATCGTGGTCGTGACGACATCGCCCTGGGCATATGTGCAGTTGCTAAGCGGATGATCGGCGCCGCGATGTTCCACCGCGTATTCGTGCAGCCCTTTGGAGCAGCTTGCCACCGAATTGAGCACGACCATGCGGTTGCCGTGATTGATATCCATGACCTGCATTATCGGGCCGAGCTCATGCGTGGGATAGTTTTCGCAGTTGCGGAGCATATAATTGCGCTGACGGTAGTGACGGTTTATATCGCCGTTGACTATTTCCTCGCGCAGGTCGTGCATATAGCCGCCGCTGCAATGCACCACCGTGCCGAGCAGCCCCTTGCGGACCATGTTGAGGACCATGAGTTCGCGCCTGCCGTAGCAGCAATTTTCGAGCATCATGCAGTGGATGCCCGTTTCCTCATATGCATGAACAAGGCGGAAGCAATCATCTATATTATAAGCGCAGCCGACCTCCGTTCCGACACGCTTGCCGGCGCGCATGGCGGCGATGCACATTTCGATATGCGATTCCCACGCGGAAAGGACGAGCACCGCTTCCACATCGGCACAGTTAATTACCTCGTGCCAATCGGTAGTGCAAAGCGGATGCTTGCCGGTTTTTTCGAAAACCGCTTTTTCGCCCTCTGCGGCGCGATCCTCATAATAATCGCACACGGCGGTTATTTCCATAAGCCCGTGTTCCCACATCGGCAGGAAAACCGTATTTACGAGCCCGAGCCCGCGCGCGCCGAGACCGATAACGCCGACCTTAACGCTTCTTACATTCTGTTCCATTTACTTTGCCTCCGATATATCCGAAGTATTCGTTATAAATTACCGCTATTATAATTCAGCGCGGGCGCATTGTCAACAATGAAAGGCGAAAAAAAGGACAGCGGCGGCGCGCGAAAAGTTCCCGAAACGTATTTACAAACAAAAAAAAAGATAGTACAATGGGAAAGATGCAAAATACAACGATACGGAGAATATATATGACTTTACTTGTCATGGCTGCCGGAATGGGCAGCCGCTACGGCGGATTAAAGCAGCTCGACCCGATCGGGCCGCACGGCGAATTCATACTCGATTACACCGTCTACGATGCAAAGGCGGCGGGGTTTGACAGAGTGGTATTTGTTATAAAGGAAGAAAACCTGGATCTGTTCCGTGAAACGGTCGGGAACAGGATCGGGAAGAAGATCAGGGTCGATTACTGCTTCCAGTCCATAGATGACCTACCGCAGGGCTTTTCCGTTCCGGAGGGGCGCACGAAGCAGTGGGGAACGGCTCACGCCGTGCTTTCCGCAAGAAAGCTGATAAACGAACCTTTTGCCGCCGTGAACGCCGATGATTTTTACGGAAGAGAAAGCTTTTCCGTCATTGCCGGCCACATGAGCGCCCATCCGGAGCTTCCGCTTTGCATGGCGGGCTTCGTTCTTAAAAACACGCTGACCGAAAACGGAACCGTTTCCCGCGGGGAATGCCGCACGGACGAAGCCGGCAGGCTTACGGATATCACCGAGCGCACCAAGATAAAGCGGCTCGACGACGGCAGAACGGCTTATTTCGAAAACGATGTCTGGAACCCCATTTCCGAGGATGCGATCGTTTCGATGAACTGCTGGGGACTGCCGGCGGATTTCTTTGCCGCGGCGGAGGATGGCTTTGTGCGCTTCCTTGAATCCGGCGGAGACGAAACAAAGAAGGAATACTATCTTCCCGATGCCGTCAAATATTACATGAACAAAAAGGGCGTTGCCGCCAAAGTGCTGCTTACGAAAGCAAAATGGTTCGGCGTTACCTATCATGAGGACAGAGAAAGCGTCGTAAACCATGTACGCTCGCTTATAGAAAACGGAATATACCCGGAGGAGCTTTGGAAATGAACGAAACACAGATCGCCGCGATATGCGGCAAATTTCTCGGGAACGAAAAGATACTCGGCACCGAAACGATCCCCACCGGGCACATAAACACGACATACCGCATTTCCGGCGAAAAGCGGGATTACATACTCCAGCGTGTGAACACCGGAATATTTACACAGGCGGAAAAGCTTATCGCCAATATCGCCGGCGTTACCGAATTTCTGCGCAAAAAGATAACCGCTTACGGCGGCGACCCCGACCGTGAAACGCTCACCCTGCTCAAAACCTCGGACGGAGATTATCTTTATTCCGACGAAAGCGGCAAATACCGTATGTATCTTTTTATCACCGGCGCGACGTGCTACAGCAAGGCGGTAAAGGAAGGAATGTTCGGCGAATCCGCAAAGGCGTTCGGGCGGTTCCAAAACCTGCTTGCCGATTATGATGCAAAAACGCTTTACGAAACGATAAAAGATTTCCACAACACCCCGGTGCGTTTTTCCAACTTTGAGCGCGCGTTAAATGCCGATATCATGGGGCGTAAAAAGGATTGCCTGCCCGAAGCGGAATTCTTCCTTGCCCGCGGCGGATACTGCGGCAAGATAACCTCCCGCCTGGCGGACGGAAGGATCCCGATGCGCGTCACCCACAACGACACCAAGCTGAACAACGTGATGATCGACGATGCGACGGGAAAGGGCATCTGCGTTATTGACCTCGACACCGTCATGCCCGGTTCCATGCTTTACGACTACGGTGACAGCATACGCTTCGGCGCCTCCTCCGCTGCGGAGGACGAAACCGACCTCGACAAGGTATACTGTGTTCCCGAGCTTTATGAGGAATACACCGCCGGCTTCCTTTCCGAGGTGCGTTCCGGCATAACCGCGGAAGAAGCCCGCTGCCTGCACGACGGCGCAATAATGATGACACTTGAATGCGGCATGCGTTTTCTGACCGATTATCTGGAAGGCGATACCTACTTCCGCACGACGCGCCCGGGGCAGAACCTCGACCGCGCACGCACCCAAATAAAGCTTGTTGCGGATATGGAAAACCGCAGAAGTCTTTTCGAAAGCATTATCGCAAAGCACCTGTAAATACAAAAAAGATCCGCGGGGCGACCCGCGGTTTTCTTTTGTTACATATAAAGCTTATCGAGGAAGGAGCACAGCTCGCCGAAGCCCACCTCGCGCAGGACAACGCTGCCGATACGCTCCGGAAGCGCAAAAACACGCCTTCCGCCGGAAAATTTCTTATCGTGCGACATGGCTTCGAGAAGTGCTTTGCGCGGCGGGAGCGCGGGAAATGTGTTGTAACGCCCGGCGATCCCGGCAATTTCTTCTGCCGTGCCGCGCCGGCATATACCGATATGCTCCGCAAGAAGCGCTTCGCAATACATACCGAGCGCGACCGAATCGCAATGCGCGACGGTATAGCCGCCCGCCGCTTCCGCGGCGTGGGCAAAGGTATGCCCGAAGTTGAGAACGCGGCGAATGCCGAGATCGTTTTCGTCAGCAGCGACATATTTTGCCTTCAAGGCGACATTGGCGGCAATAAACGCCGGGATATCCTCCGCGAAGCCGCCGTCTTTTATGCTGTCAAAAAGCGCGCCGCCGGATATCACGCCGTGCTTGACCGCCTCCGACATACCGGGGTAAAAGGCAGAGCGCATATCCGATGTAAGCGTTTCGGTATCGCACACGACGGCGCAGGGCTGATACACCGTGCCGACAAGATTTTTTCCTCCGTGGATATCAAGCGCAGTCTTGCCGCCGACAGAGGCATCCACCGCCGCAAGCAGCGTTGTAGGCACGGCGGCAAAACGCGCGCCGCGCATATAAAGCGCGCACGCAAGCCCGGTGATATCGCTTACCGAACCGCCTCCGACGGCAAGGAAAAGCCCTTCACGCGTAAGCCCGGCTTCCGCGGCGGCGGTAAGTATTTTTTCAAGATATTCAAAGCTTTTTGCGGCTTCGCCGCCGGGGACAAAATATGTATGGACCTCGCATCCGACTTCGCGCAGCGATGCGCACACACGCGCGCCGCAGATACCGTATGCCCTGCTTTCGCTCACCACAAGTGCCTTTTGCGGCAGCGCCACGGGCAGGAGCGAGGCGATATCCCCGCATATACCGCCGCCTATGAAAACGTTATAGCCCTTGCCGACAGGCACATTGACGGTTTTCAAAACGAACCTCTGAGTCGGACCGCGGCGCGGATATCGGAGCAAAGCCCGGAAAACTCGCCCGGCGAAAGCTGCTGTGCGGAATCCGAAAGCGCACGCTCCGGTTCCGGGTGCACCTCTATTTCCAGCCCGTCGCAGCCCGCCATCACGGCGGCAAGCGCCATCGGGCGGACAAGTGAACGCTGCCCGGTCGCATGGGAAGGATCCACGATCACGGGAAGGTGAGTCAGCTCCTTCACGGCGGCAACGGCGGAAAGATCCAGAGTATTGCGGGTGACGGTTTCAAAGGTTCTTATACCGCGTTCGCAGAGTATCACCTTGCCGTTTCCGGTACGCAGGACATATTCCGCGCAGCAGAGCCATTCCTCCACCGTCGCATCCATGCCGCGCTTTATCAGCACCGGAAGCCCGGTTTTGCCCGCCTCTTCAAGCAGCGGGTAGTTGTGCATACTGCGCGAGCCGATCTGTATCACATCGGCATGGCGGGCGATAAGCTCCACATCGCGCGTGTCCACCGCCTCGGTCACAACAGGCAGACCGTATTCCCTGCCCGCTTCGGAAAGCAGGGCAAGCCCTTCCCTGCCCAGCCCGCGGAAGGAATAGGGCGAGGTACGCGGTTTGAAAGCGCCGCCGCGCAGAAGGGATGCGCCCGCCGCACTCACGGCGCGTGCGGCGGCGAATATCTGTTCCCGGCTTTCCACGCTGCACGGCCCGGCTATCACCGGGAAATCGCGCCCGAATTCGGTTTTTCCGACTCCGAACACGGTTTTATTCCTTTTTTTGCCGCTTTTATCAAAGGCGGATACAAGCTCGGGTATTTCAAAAGTATTCAAGTGGCACTTCCGATCATCTTTTAATTAAAATCAAACAGAGGGGTCGAACGAGGGTATGACTTCAAGCTTGAAGCGGTTCAGGACATGAAGCCTGTCGATGCGTTCCTTTGTTTTTGCATCCTCGATCTCGCCGGTGCGGATATAGCGGTCGAGCACGGCATAGGTGAAGCCGAGGTTTTCCTCATCGCTCTTGCCGCAAAGCCCGTCCGCGGGTGTTTTATCGACAAGGCTTGCGGGGAGCCCGAGTGCCCTGCCGATCTGCTTTACTTCGCCGACGGTAAGGTGCGCAAGCGGGCTGAAATCGCCCGCGGCATCGCCGTAGCGTGTCGAATAACCGACCCAATCCTCCGAAAGATTGCAGGTGTTCGCCACCCTGCCGTTGTTGGATTGACAGACGGCATAAAGTGTCGCCATGCGGATGCGCGGCGGAAGATTGCGGCGGGTCTGCTCGGTTATTTCCATGCCTGCGGGCAGGCTCGAAAGCACACCCTCCACGCCCGGCTTTACGTTTATAATATAATGCTTTATTCCGAGGTGGCTTACAAGCAGCTTTGCGCAGTCGATATCGCTCTGCTCGCCGCAGGGCATCAGCACACCGATAACGCGTTCCCTGCCGAGCGCCTTTACGCAAAGCGCGGCGACAACGGAGGAATCCTTTCCGCCGGATATACCCACGACGGCGTTGCAGCCGCTGCCGTTTTTATCAAACCAGCCGCGGATCCATTCCGCGCACTCGTTCATTACTCTTTCGGGATCGAACATAACAGTATCATCTCTTTCAAATAAAATCACGCAAAGTATAGCATTGCCGCGGCAAAATGTCAATAACCCCGCTGCCGCAGCGGAAAAAATCGCGCTTTGACTATTGCGTTTTCGTTCTTTATATGGTATATTAAAGCATACTTCGCGGAAAAGGGAGTAGCCGGGGGCATTTTTGCCCCGCCAATGCGTCATCACGGCGGCAAAACGCCCGCAGTCGGCTTTATCGGCAAGACTTTTGCAAAGAGTGCATTTTTTCGGTGCGCGGCTTTGCAAGGGTCTGTTTTTATTTTCCGCACAATCAAACGGAGGAAAACATGGCTGATTTGTTTTCGAACATACTGAACCTGACATGGCAGCAGGCAGTTATGTGGGTGATCGGCGGAGTGCTGATCTATCTTGCCATCAAAAAGGATATGGAGCCTTCGCTGCTTTTGCCGATGGGCTTCGGCGCGATACTCGCCAACCTGCCGCTTTCCGGCGCGGTAACGCAGGGCGAGGAGGTCGGTGTGCTGGACGTGCTCTTCAACGCGGGCATCGCGAACGAGCTGTTCCCGCTTTTGCTGTTTGTCGGTATCGGTGCCATGATCGACTTCGGCCCGCTGCTTTCCAATCCGAAGCTGATGATCTTCGGCGCGGCGGCGCAGTTCGGTATCTTCTTCACCTTCAGCCTTGCTTCCATGTTCGGCTTCGAGGTCAAGGATGCAGCCTCCATCGCGATAATCGGCGCGGCAGACGGACCTACATCCATATTCGTGGCGCAGTATTTCGGTTCGAAATACGTCGGTGCGATAATGGTCGCGGCTTATTCCTACATGGCGCTTGTCCCGATAATCCAGCCGCCGGTAATCAAGCTGCTCACCACCAAAAACGAACGGCTTATCCGTATGCCCTATGCGCCCAAGACCGTAGGCAAGCTCACGAAGATCCTCTTCCCGATCATCATCACGGTGATAACCGGGCTTGTTTCCCCGCAAAGCGTGGCGCTGATCGGGTTTTTGATGTTCGGCAACCTTATCCGCGAATGCACGGTGCTTGATTCGCTTTCCGAAACGGCGCAAAAGGTGCTTTCGAACCTTGTCACGCTGTTTCTGGGGCTTACCATTGCCACAAAAATGCAGGCAAAGGATTTTCTCACCGCCGAAACGCTCATGATAATCGGTCTGGGTCTTATCGCCTTCATATTCGATACGGCAGGCGGCGTGCTGTTTGCAAAGCTTATAAATATCTTCCTCCCGAAGGAAAAGAAGATCAACCCGATGATCGGTGCGGCGGGCATATCGGCGTTCCCGATGTCCGCACGCGTTATCCACAAAATGGGGCTGAAAGAGGATCCGCAGAATTTCCTGCTCATGCAGACTGTCGGAGTGAACGTTTCCGGGCAGGTCGCCTCCGTCATCGCGGGCGGTCTGATACTCAATATGCTGGGATGAGGTGTTTGATATGAATCTTGATTTTCAGGCTTTTCTCGATTCGCTTTCCGTTATGGGCAAAGGAATGGGCGGGATATTCATTGTCACGGGCGTGATAATAATCTCCATGTACATTCTTGTCTCCCTCACCGGGAAAAAGAACAAGTAAAATTGCAAAAAACGGCACGGCGCAACGCGGGTTATACCCGGATGCGCCGTGCTTTTTTAATTATTTTGATTGGACGAACTGGCTGGTGTAAAGCTTGCGGTAGAAGCTGTCCTCGCGCGCAAGCAGGCTTTCGTGCGTGCCCTGCTCTATCACCTGTCCGTCCTTCATCACAAGTATAACATCCGCATTGCGGATGGTGGAAAGACGGTGGGCGACAACAAAGCTTGTCCTGCCGCGCATCATGGTGTCGAACGCCGCCTGTACCTTCTGCTCGGTGTTGGTATCTATGCTTGATGTTGCCTCATCGAGTATCAGCATCGGGGGCAGGCAGAGCATGGCGCGCGCAATGCACAGAAGCTGCCTTTGCCCGCGGGAAAGCGAATTTTCGGTTATGACGGTATCCAGCCCCTTCGGAAGCCTTTTGATAAAATCATAGCAGCGCGCCGATTCGGCTGCGCTTATAACGGCTTCGTCGTCGGCATCCGGAGTGCCGAAGCGGATATTATCCCGCACAGTGCCGTGCATGAGCCAGGTATCCTGCAATACCATGCCGTAATTCGAACGCAGCGAATGCCGCGTGACGGTGCGGATATCCCTTCCGTCCACATCGATATGCCCGGAATCGACATCGTAAAACCGCATAAGAAGGTTTATAAGCGTTGTTTTTCCGCAGCCTGTCGGCCCGACTATCGCGACCCTTTCGCCCGGGCGGACATGAAGCTCCATCCCGCGGATAAGCGGACGGGATTTATCATAGGAAAAGCTCACGTCGTTTATATCCACCGCGCCGGCAGCGGTGCCGAGAACGTCGCCGGTCTGCTCCGCTTCGGGCTGCTCATCCAAAAGCTCGAACACACGCGCCGCACAGGCAAAGGCGTTTTGCAGCTCCGTGACAACGGAGCTTATATCGTTGAAGGGCTTCATATACCGGTTTGCATACGCAAGCATGACCGAAAGCCCGCCGACGGTGAGCGCACCGCCCGGCACAAGCAGCACCCCCGCGAGCGCGACACCGGCATACACGAGATTGTTCACAAACCGCGTGGAAGGGTTTGTCAGGCTGCTGTAAAACACCGCCTTTACGGAGCATTCGGTCAGCTCGTCGTTTATCCTGCCGAACTTTTCGGATGCCCTCTCCTCATAACCGAAGGCTCGCACGGTTTTCTGCTCCGTTACAAATTCGTTTATCATGCCCGTCTGTGTGCCGCGGATCCCACTCTGCCTGCCGAAAAGCCGGTACGACCGCGCCGAAACGAACCGCGCTACAAGGAAGGATACCGGCGTGAGCAGCACTACTATGAGCGAAACGGTGACATTTGCCGAAAACATGAAAACCAATGTTACGGCGATAGTCAGCACCCCGGTGAATATCTGCGAAAAGCCGAGAAGCAGACCGTCCGTGAGCATATCCGTATCCGTAATAACACGGCTGAGCAGATCGCCTGTCTCGTGCGTGTCCATATATGAAACGGGAATGCGCTGGATATGCCTTATTGCCTGCGAGCGTATATCCGCGACGGTTCCGAAGGCGATACGGTTGTTGAGCAGGTTCATCAGCAGCGTAAAAACACCCGATGCCGCCGCAAGCAGCGCGGCAACGGCAAGACAGCGCCCCATGGCGGCAAAATCCGTTTCGCCGCTTACGGAAATGCAGTCGATCGCATCGCCGAAAACGATCGGAACATAAAGCTGAAGCACAACGGAGGCAAGCGCAAAAGCAAGGCTTGCGGCAAACGCCGCCTTGTGCCGCGCTATATACGGAAGCAGCCGTTTTACAATACTTTTATCGTATTTTTTCATTACGCTTCTGCCTCCTTTTCGCCTTCGTCATCCGGGAACTGCGAGCGATAAATATCGCGGTATACCCCGCATTCCTTCAAAAGCTCGCCGTGGGTGCCGTTCCCTGCAAGCGCACCGTTATCGAGCACAAGTATCCTGTCGCAATCGCGAACCCCCGCGATCCTTTGCGAAACGATAAACACCGTAACGCCTTCAAGCGCGCAAACCTCTTTCCTGAGCGCCGCATCCGTCGCATAATCGAGCGCGCTGGAGCTGTCGTCCATGATCAGTATCCGCGGCTTTTTCACAAGTGCGCGTGCGATCGTGAGCCTTTGGCGCTGACCGCCGGAAAAGTTCCCGCCGCCCTGCTCCACAAAGGAATCAAGACCGTCCTTTTTCGATTCGACAACACCGCGCGCCTGTGCGGCATCCAACGCCTGCCAGAGCTCCTCCTCCGTCGCGTTTTCCGAACCGAGCATAAGGTTTTCACGCACGGTACCGCGGAAAAGCGCCGCGCGCTGCGGTACAATACCGATATTTTTTATCAGCTCGCCGCGCGGGTATTCGCGCACATCCCTGCCGCCGACTTCCACTCTGCCCGCGCTTGCATCATAAAACCGCGGGATCAGATCGACAAGTGTCGTTTTGCCGCTGCCGGTACCGCCGATAATACCCACCTTTTCGCCCGGGCGGGCATAAAAGCTCACCCCGGAAAGGCTGTTCGCGCCGGCAAAGCGGTATGCAAAGGAGACGTTATCGAACCGCACGCCGGAATCCGCCATTTCCGCCCCGGAATCCGGATACGACATATCCGGCGAAGCCGAAAGCACATCCGAAACCCGCTTTGCGCAGGCAAGCGAGCGGTTGAGCGTGATTATGAGCGAAGTAAGCTTTATCAGCTCCACGATAATCTGCAGCATATAATTGTACAGCGCCACTACCTCGCCCCTGCCGATAAGCCCTTCGCCCGCGCTTTCGCCCGCACGGCGGATAAGCAGCGCCGCGGCAAGGTTGATAAGGACATATGTGAGCGGGTTAAGCAGCGCCGAAAGGCGGCCGACAAACAGATTGAGCTTCGTGAGCCTTTCATTTTCCGCATCAAACTCCGAAACCGTCGTTTCCTCGCGGCAGAAGGCGCGTATGACCCGTGCGCCGGTAATGCTTTCACGCGTGTGGAGCGTGACCTTGTCGAGCGCCGACTGTGCGCGCCCGAAAAGGGGTATGCTCAGCTTCATAATAATGAATGTCACGGCAAAAAGGATCGGCACCGTCACGGCAAAGACAGCAGCGCTCTTTACATCGATCAGAAACGCCATGACCGTGCAGCCGATAACTATCATCGGGCTGCGCAAAAGAAGGCGCAATGCGAGATTCAGACCGTTCTGCACCTGGTTCACATCCCCGGAAAGGCGGGTGATAAGCGTATCGCCGCCGATGGTATCGACATCGGAAAGCGAAAGCGACTGTATCTTTCCGAACAGCGCCATGCGGAGCTTTCCGGCGAACCCCACGCTCGCCCGCGCGGAATAATACTGCGCGACGACGGTGCAGCTCAGTCCGACTGCCGCCATAAGCAGCAGTGCACCGAAGTAAAGGAACACCGTGCCGCGGTCGGAAGCATCGATCATCCTTGCGACAGCAAGCGGAACGAGAAGGTCGAACACCGCCTCGAGCAGCTTGAACGCGGGCGCAAGTATGCTTTCTTTTTTGTAGTCTTTCAGAAAGACGGATAAGTTTTTCATTTTGAATATTTCCCGATAAGCAAAAACTGCTTCAATCATAGCAAAGCACCTGCTTTTACGCAAGTGCTTTGTCGGATATTTTTTACGAAAATTCGATAATGTAGCCCTGGCTTCCCTCGAACACCCACGCGCGGTTTTCGTAAACATCTCCGCCGCAGGAAAACCCTTCCGGTGTAAGGAGTTTGCCCTTTGTATCGAAATAATATACGCGCCCGTCCTTTTCGGCACGGTAAACGCATACGCCCCAGTGGGAAATCGTTATATTATCGTACTCGAACGGAACGACAATGCCTTCGTTACCGGAAAGTCCGTACTTCTTCCCGGCAAGCTCCGCGGAAAACTCCTCAAGTATATCGCCGGAATATTCCACGCAGGGGACGAGAACGCCGTCCGGAATGCGTTCAAGCTCGGTCGGACCTTCGGATGCGCCGCGCCAGATCGGCACCCCGTACTTCGTGCAATAATAATACCCGCCGGACATGGCGCCGTGGCCGTGGGGAGGTGCCTCGGTTATAAGGATATAATCCTTGCGGTTATCCACAACATAGCCGTGTTCGAGCGTTTTATCGAAAAATCCGTTGCAGGTGCATACATAGGTGTAATCTCCGGGAACGGCTTTCAGAAACTGCATATCGTTCGTAAAGAACCTTGTAACACTGCCGTCGTACACAGCGTTGACAGGATCGTAGTAAGATGCAACGACCTTTACTGCATTCAGAGCGCTTTCCTTGGTTATGGCGATACGCCAGCGCGATGCGGGGCTGCCGAGATTAAGGTTTGCAATATCCAGCCCCTCGAGCGTGTCGGGCTTTACCGGTTCGGGATCCGGTTCGGGCTCGGGTTCGGGTTCAGGCTCCGGTTCAGGCTCCGGTTCAGGCTCGGGATCGGGATCCGGTTCGGGCGTGCTCGATATATCGGAAGGACTGCCGCCGTGATGCCGGGAAACGGTATCCGAAATATCGGCGATCCCGCCTTGCCCGTCGCCGGGCGCGGAGACCGCGGAGGAGCTTTCCCCTCCTCCGCCGCTGCAGGCGGCAAGAAGCATTGCCGCAATGATCACGGCAAGCGCGAGTGCTGTGAGCTTTTTCATCGTTTCAACTCCTTTTGTCAAACCTGCGACCGCATTTCGGGCAGGTCACGGTTATTTTTCCGTGCCCGCGGGGGACACGCAAAACGGCACGGCATCCGGGGCATTTGAAGTATTTATGCGCCCTGTCGCCGAAGTGCCTTGCAAGGCATTCGGAAATCGGGCGGAAGAATTTGCGCACCGAAGCGGAGGCGCGCAGATATTTTGCGTTTTCGCGGCGGCGCGCTCCGTGATTGCGGGAAAGCGCCCGCACAAAGACGTATATAAGCAGAAGCGATTGGACAATGCGCAGCACCCACCCGGCAATGCCGTTGAAAAACGTCGAAACGATACCGACTATGAGCGCCGCAACGGTAACGGCAAAGCCGAGATTATCAAACCCGTATCTGCCGCTGAAAAACCTTCGGAACAAAAAGCTTCACCCCGTTTTATTTATGCGCAAGCTCGAAATTCCAGGCGCTTTCGCACATTTCGTCGAGCGTGTGTGTTGCCTTCCAGCCGAGCTCCTCGTATGCTTTTGTCGCATCCGCATAGCACTCTGCGATATCGCCCGGGCGGCGCGGAGCTATGATATAAGGAATGCGGACACCGGTGACACGCTCGAACGCGTTCACAAGCTCCAGCACCGAATACCCCTTGCCGGTACCGAGGTTATAAATATGCACGCCGGGAGCGGAAAGCGCTTTGAGCGCGGCATAATGCCCGGAAGCAAGGTCAAGCACATGGATATAATCGCGCACGCCGGTGCCGTCGGGTGTTTCGTAATCGTTGCCGAAAATGTTCAGGTGCGGAAGCACGCCTTTGGCGACACGGGTGATATACGGCATGAGGTTGTTGGGGATACCGTTGGGATCATCGCCGATAAGCCCGCTCGAATGGGCGCCGATGGGATTGAAGTAGCGCAGAAGTACAACGGAAAAGCGTTCGTCGCTCACGCACAGATCCTGAAGTATGCGTTCTATAAACAGCTTTGTAGTGCCGTAGGGATTTGTTGTGGAAAGCGGGAAATCCTCGCGTATCGGGACACTGGCGGGTTTGCCGTAAACCGTTGCGCTGGAAGAAAAGATCAGCTTGAAGCATTTGCGTTCGCGCATTTCGAACAGCAGGTTGAGTGTTCCGGTAATGTTGTTACGGTAATATTCAAGCGGCTTTGCCACCGATTCGCCCACGGCCTTCAGCCCCGCAAAATGAATGACGGAATCTATATCGTTTTCGTCAAATACCTTTGCTATCGCGGCGCGGTCGAGCAGATCCGCCTCGTAAAACACGGGGCGCACGCCCGTGATCTTTTCGATGCTGTCGACAACGCTCGCCTTGGAATTGGAAAGGTTGTCGAGTATAACTACCTTCTGCCCCTTTTCGATAAGCTCCACACAGGTGTGGGAGCCGATATAGCCGGTTCCGCCGGTAACAAGAATGCTCATAAAAAACGCCTCCGGGATTCAATAATATCACGCCTCGATTATACCGCGCCGCAAAGGCTTTGTCAAGCATCAAAGCACGCTCTTGACATCGCCGCCGCGGTGTTATATTATATATAAGGCGGAATATATATGTCACATAAAAGGTTGTGATATATTTGAAAAAACGTCTGCTTGTACCGGTGCTGATCCTCTTGACCGCCGCCGTACTCTTTTCACCTCTGCCCGCCGCACGCAAGGCATCCGGTCGAAATACCGCGTACCCCGCCGCTACCGGTGAGCTCGGCATCGAAGCGCCGAACAGCGCCGCAAGGTGCATGGCTGTTATGGATGCGGAAAGCGGAAGGCTGCTGTTTTCCCGTAACGCGGATGAACGCCGCGGCATGGCGAGCACGACAAAGATCATGACGGCGCTCGTGATACTCGAAAATCTCGACCCGGATTCCGAGCATGAAATACCCGAATGCGCCGTGGGTGTGGAGGGCAGCTCGGTATACCTGCGCGCAGGCGAAAGACTCACGGTGCGCGAACTGCTGTATTGCCTGATGCTCGAAAGCGGCAACGACGCGGCTGCCGCGCTTGCCTGTATCTGCGCCGGGAGCACCGAAGCCTTTGCCGAAATGATGAACGGGCGCGCCGCGGAAATGGGGCTTGCGGACACGCATTTCGCAAACCCGCACGGGCTTTCGGACGAAAGCCATTACACGACCGCGCGCGAGCTGGCGCTTATCACCTCAGAAGCGATGCAATACCCGCTGTTTTGCGAAATCGTCGGCACCGTAAAAGCGCGTGTGCGCTATGACGGTGTCGAAGGCGGACGATACCTTTACAACCACAATCGCCTGCTGACACGGTTCGGCGGGTGCACCGGGGTCAAGACCGGCTTTACCCGTGCCGACGGGCGCTGCCTTGTGAGTGCTGCAGAGCGCGGCGGTGTAAAGCTCATCGCGGTTACACTGAACGACCCCTTCCCCGCGGCAACGCACGCCGCGCTGCTCGAATACGCCTTTCAAAAGACCGAATCGGTCCTCATTGCCGAGCCGGGCGGGATAAGCACCGTTGTCGCCGTTGACGGTTCCGAAACGCTTTTTGTCGCCGCGCGGAACACATCGGAGGTAAGAATATGCCTTCCCGCCGGGGCGGCTTATTCCGTGGAGATAGAGGCAAGCACCGTTGAAGCGCCGGTGGAAAAGGGCGAAATCATCGCCCATGCGGCAATCATGTGCGGCGGCAGCGCGGTTGACATAATACCGCTCGAAGCAGCCGAGCAGGTAAAAGCCAAAAGAAGATCGATTTTCGAAACACTGTTCGGAGAATAAAAAATGGAAGATATCAAATTACAAAAATACGTTTCGGATTGCGGACTCATGTCCCGCCGAGCCGCCGAAAAAGAGATTGCGGAGGGCAATTTCGAAGTAAACGGCATGACGGCTGCCATCGGCATGAGGATCGACCCGAAAAACGATGCCGTAACATACAAGGGGCGCCCGCTGAACGCGCAAAGCGGCAGAAAGGTATACATAATGTTTAACAAGCCGTGCGGCGCCGTAACCACCATGAGCGATGAAAAGGGCAGAAAAACCGTGGCAGATCTTGTGAATGTCGGCACAAGGGTGTACCCTGTCGGCAGGCTGGATCTAAACAGCGAAGGTCTTTTGCTGATGACAAACGACGGCGAGCTTGCAAACGCAGTCATGCACCCCTCCGGAAACATAAAAAAGGTGTATTCCGTCACGCTGCGCGGAAAGGTGGAAAATCAGACGCTCGATCGGATGCGCGCCCTGAGAGAGCTTGACGGCGAAGAGATAGCCGGCGCGGAGGTCGAGCTTGTCTCCCGCAATGAAACACAAAGCGTTGTGAAGTTCACGCTTTCGGAGGGCAAAAACCGCGAAATACGGCGGATATGCGAAGCCGTGGGCGAATATGTGCTCAAACTGAAAAGAATATCGCTCGGGCCGCTGCAGCTGGGCGACCTGAAAACCGGCGAATACCGCGAGCTGAACGCACATGAATTACGCGCACTGAAAAGCGCCGTTGCAAAAAAAGGAGCAAACAAAAATGGATGCAAATAACGAAAAGACATTCGAGCAGGCGCTTGCCCGGCTCGAACAGATAGTACACGCCTTGGAGGACGGCAATGCCCCTCTCGAAAGCCTGATCGGGCTTTTTGACGAAGGCACGTCGCTCGTGAAGTTCTGCACGGCAAAGCTGGATGCGGCAGAGGAAAAGGTGAAGATACTTTCCGGCTCGGGCGAAACGCTCAAATCGGAGGATTTCGGTGCATGACAACGCTTTCCGAAGCACTCCGCACCGTGGCGGAAAAAACCGAAAAACGGTTGGATAAACTCTTGCCCGAAAGCGGCGAGGGCGGCGGACTCACACTGCGCAGGGCGATGCGCTATTCGCTGCTGGGCGGCGGGAAAAGGCTGCGTGCGTTTCTTGCCGTCTGCTTTTGCGGGCTGAACGGCGGCGAACCGGAACGGGCGCTCGATTATGCAGCCGCAATCGAAATGATACACGCGTTTTCGCTGATACACGACGATCTCCCCGCGATGGACAACGACGATATGCGCCGCGGAAAGCCTTCCTGCCACAAAGCGTTCGGCGAAAGCACGGCGATACTTGCCGGGGATGCTCTTTCGCTTTATGCCTTTACCGCCGTATGCTCGTGCAGGGAATGCACACCCGCGGAAAACGCAAGCGCGGCGGAGCTGATCGCGCATTATGCGGGTGTCGCCGGGATGTGCGGCGGCCAGCAGGACGATCTCGACGGCGAAGGAAAACACATGGACCTTGCAGGGGTAACACGCCTTGTGGACGGAAAGACCGGCGCTTTGTTCTCCTGCGCCTGCATGCTCGGCTGCATTGCCGCCGGGGCGGACACCGAAGCGCTCGAACAGGCGCGCAGGTTCGGCGTGCTTTTCGGCAGAGCTTTCCAGATAACCGACGATCTGCTCGATATAGAAGGAGTCTCCGAGAAGCTCGGCAAAACGACCGGCAAGGATGCTGCGGAGGGGAAAAGCACGTTTGTATCGCTTCTCGGCACGGAAAAGGCGCGCGGTCTTGCCGCGGAATACCTTTTCGAAGCAAGGGCTGCCGTCGCGGGGGGGAACGGATATGCAGAGCTTATACATGAGCTTTGCATTCATATTATAAACCGCAGGAAATAGTTTGCAGACATATTGAAATCTACACCGCGATGTGGTATAATATACACGATGGCGCAGTATCCTAGTCAGCCTTTCACTGACGAAAGCGTGCCTAAAAATACGCATAAGGGCATATCGATGAAGCTCCCTTCGTTCCTTTACGCTGCCGACGCCCAGTCGGGGGCGGACGCGGGGAGAAACGGGTTTGCGGGCGGCCTGTAACGGCATACGGAACCGACCCGCTCACTCTTTGAGGCGGACCGCGCATTTGCTCGGGCCGAAAACCTGCCGTACCGGCAAAATGATACGGTTGGCAGACGTAGCCTGCCTTGCGTGAATACGGCGGATACGGGTCCATAAGGCTGCGCTTGCGACCAGCTATCGCAGGCGTACCGAATTCCCGTTGAAATCGTGTTTGCAAAAGAGGATTAGACAGCGCGAAACGGCTGCCGGGGAAATCCCCTAGGCTGACGCTTTTACAGCGGGCGTATAATGGATTGCAGTGCGGACTTAAAGGCAATCAAGTCGCGGAAGCAGCGATGCTCCGCCACGGTCTTTAATGGGGAACCGCTTCACCGGCGACGGGAAGCAGACCGCGGTGAAACACTACTTGACCGTATGCCGCAAAGTTTACGTTATACGCCGCCATCATTTTTGATTCAAGGAAACTGCAATGGATAAAAAATCGGCTGTGCGCGGCAAAGCGCGCAGGGATGAAAAGAAAAAACGCGCCCGGACGCGCTGGATAATCGCCGCGTTTCTGATGAGTTTTACGCTCACCGCCGCGCTTTCCGCCGCGAGCGATAAAATCGTCGAAGCAATGCCGCTTTTTGCCGCTGCTCTCGTACTTATATTCGTCATCGCGCTCGGCGTGGTTTTCGATATCATCGGGCTTGCCGTTGCCACTGCGGATATCAGTGTTTTTAATTCCATGGCATCACGCAAGATCAAGGCGGGCAAAAAAGCGGTCAAGCTCATAAACAATTCGGAACGCGTCAGTTCCTTCTGCAACGATATTGTCGGCGACATCGCGGGCGTCGTCAGCGGGGCGACGGGCGCGGGAATAGCGGTCAAGGCGTTTGCGGAATTCGAGCCGAAAACCGCCTTTCTTCTTACGCTCTCGCTCACATCGCTTATTGCCGCGGCGACAGTCGGCTTCAAGGCGATGGGAAAATCGGTAGCAATGAAGCAGAGCACCGAAATAGTCACTTTTGTCGCAAAACTGCTGTGCGGGTTCCGCAAATAAACCCGTTACGGAAAGGTCATGGCGGCGCGCCGCGCCGTATCCGATAATGCTCGAAAACATAAATTCGCCCGAAGATCTCAAATCGGTACCCGAAAGCCGGATCCCGGAGCTTGCCGCCGAAATACGCGGAAAGCTTTTGGAAACGGTATCCGAAAACGGCGGTCATCTTGCCTCCAACCTGTGCGTTGTCGAACTGACGATCGCGCTGCACCGCGTTTTCAATTCGCCGAAGGATAAAATTATATTCGACGTCGGGCATCAAAGCTATGTTCACAAGCTGCTCACCGGGCGTTACGGCGATTTCTGCACACTGCGCCGCTTCGGCGGGATATCGGGCTTCCCTCGGATGTGCGAAAGCGAGCACGATGCCTTCGGCACCGGGCACAGCTCCACGAGCATTTCCGCCGCGGCGGGCATTGCCGCCGCAAACCGGCTCGCGGGGGACGATTCCTTTACCGTTGCCGTGGTGGGCGACGGCGCATTCACCGGCGGCATGATATACGAGGCGCTCAACAACTGCGCCGGGATGGACCGGCTGATAATTGTCCTCAACGACAACGACATGAGCATTTCGCCGAACGTGGGCGGAATGAGCAGATATTTTTCCAAATTCCGTTCGAGCGCGAAATATTTCCGATTCAAAAGCGGTGTCAAGCACTTCTTCGGCTCTGTCCCGCTTATCGGCAACGGGCTTATACGCGCCTCACGTGCGGCGAAAAACCGCCTGAAAAAAATACTTTTAAGCCAGAATTTCTTCGAACAGTTCGGGCTCGGGTACTACGGTCCGGTAAACGGCAACGACGAAAAGCATCTCGAAGCGGTCCTGCGCGAGGCAAGGAACGACGGCAAATGCTCCGTTGTACATATATGCACGAAAAAGGGCAAGGGCTATGTCCCTGCGGAGGAACACCCCGAATGCTTCCACGGCGTTTCGGGATTTGACATAGAAACCGGCAGAATAAACAAAAGCGCGCGGGAAAGCTTTTCCGAACGGTTCGGGAAGCTTATCTGCGACCGCGCCGAAAAGGACGGGCGAATTGTCGCCGTCACCGCCGCGATGCCGGACGGAACCGGGCTTTCGGGCTTTGCAAAAAGGTTTCCGGAACGGTTTTTCGATGTCGGCATAGCCGAGGAGCACGCGATGACGTTTTCCTGCGGGATGGCGGCGCGCGGCTGCATTCCGGTCTTTGCCGTATATTCAACCTTCATGCAGCGTGCTTACGATCAGTTTATCCACGACGCGGCATTGCAGGGGCTCCATGTGATACTCGCGCTCGACCGCGCGGGCATTGTCGGGGGCGACGGCCCCACCCACCACGGCATTTTTGACGTTGCCGAAACCGCAACCGTCCCGGGCGTGACGGTCTATTCCCCCGCGACATTTGCCGCTTTGGAGGAATGCTTCGACAAAGCGCTTGCCGCGGACTGCCCGGTGGTGATACGCTACCCCCGCGGCGGCGAAGCGGATCTTTCCGGCGCCGCGCTCACACGCGCAAGCGGCGATATCGCATATTCCGACACCGGATCGGCCCGGCCGGAAACGGCGCTTATTACATACGGAAGGATATCCGAAGCCTGCGCCGGGGCGGCTGCCGCCTGCCCGAGGACAAGGCTGATACTGCTGGAAAGGCTCGAACCGCTCGATACGGACACGCTCGAACGGCTTGTAACGGGCGTGCGCGCAGTTGTCGTGGCGGAGGAAGTGATAAAAAGCGGCGGGATCGGCGAACGGATATGCGCCCGGCTTTCCGAACGCGGCGCGCTCGACGGAAAGAAATTCCGTATACTCGCCATCGACGGAGTATTCCCTCCCCACGGAAAAAACGAGCTTTTATTATCCGCGCTCGGGCTCGATAAAGAAAGCATTGTGAAAACGCTTAAAGAGCTTTCGGGCGGTGACATTCAATGAGAACAGATACTTATCTTGCCGAAAACGGTTTTTTCAAAAGCCGCACAAAGGCAAAAAGCGCAATAGACGAAGGGCGCGTTTTTATAGACGGCAAAGCCGTCACGCGCGCGTCCGAGGAATACTGCGGCGGCGAAATAACCGTTTCGGGCGGCGAAAAATACGTTTCCCGCGCGGGATTGAAGCTGGAACACGCACTGGAATGCTTCGGCATGGATGTCCGCGGGGCGGTTGCGCTGGATATCGGCGCTTCGACAGGCGGTTTTACCGATTGCCTGCTGCAGCACGGCGCCGCGCGGGTTTACACGCTTGATGTCGGCAGCTCGCAGCTCGATGAAAGCCTCCGTGCCGACAGCCGCGTTATCGCAAGGGAGGGCTTCAACGCCCGTTATGCGCGCAAAAGCGATTTCCCGGAGGAAATATCGCTTATCGTGATGGATGTTTCCTTTATTTCGCAAACGCTCATTTACCCCGCGGCCGCGGATATACTCGGCGCGGGCAAAAAAATGATAACACTTATTAAGCCGCAGTTTGAAGCGGGCAGAAACCGTATCGGCAAGGGCGGCATCGTGAAGGACCGCGACGGCAGCGTGATTGCCGACGTGCTCGCGGCGATCGATATATCCGCGCAGGCAAACGGAATGCGCAGGTGCGGGCTGTGCGATTCGCCGATAAAGGGCGGCGACGGCAACCGCGAATACCTTGCCCTGTTCGAAAAAACAGAAAAGACCGAACCGTAAAGGAACCCACGGAAATGACAGTAAAAAGGGTACTTCTCTTCCCCTCCGAAAAAAGCGGCGTTATAAGCGAAGCCGATATCGCGGAGGTGGAACGCGAACTGGATAAAAACGGAATAGAGCATATAAGGTTCGGCGAGCTGAGCGGCGATTACGATGCGATAATATCGCTCGGGGGCGACGGCACCATGCTGAATGCCTGCCGGCTTGCCTTCGAAAACGGAAAACCGATACTTTCCGTTAATTTCGGGCATCTCGGATACATGAGCGGGCTTGAAAAGCGCGAGCTGAGCGCGATATCGGCGCTTGCCGAAGGGTTCGAAACAGAAAGCCGTATGCTGATAAGCATCACCGTGCGACGCGGCGGGCGCGAGATCGCCTGTGTAAACGCGCTCAACGAAGCGGTGATCGCCCGCAGGGCGGACGGTGACATAGCCTCCACCGCCCTTTACTGCGACGGTACCGCCGTTTGCGAATACCGCGGCGACGGGCTGATTATCGCCACGCCGACAGGCTCGAGCGCATATTGCATGAGCGCCGGCGGCCCGATACTGGATACAAAGCTCGAAGCCTTTTGCGTTTGCCCGATATGCCCGCATTCGCTCGGCGCGAAGGCAATGGTTTTTTCGGCAAATTCGGTGATCGAGGCGGTATGCCGGAGCGAGCGCGGCGGGAATGACATTCTTCTTGCCGACGGGCGCGCCGTGACGGAGCTTCTGGCAGGCGATACCGTCACCGTCACACGGTCCGAAAAGGCAATACGGCTTATCCGGATAAAAAGAGACGCGTTTTATGAAACGCTGTATAAAAAATTCGTTCAATGATCGGCGGAAACAACATGAAAAACATCAGGCAGGCAAAAATACTCGAGCTTATCCGCGAACAGCGGTTCGACACGCAGGAGGATCTTCTGAAAGCGCTGTGCAATTCGGGCTTCAATGTGACCCAGGCGACGATATCCCGCGATATCCGCGAGCTCGGGATAATCAAATCCGAGGGCGAGGACGGTGATTACCGCTACCGCGTGAGCGCACGGCGTGAACACGGCGATATCAACGGCAAGCTTGCCTCCATTTTCCGTCAGGCGGCCTTCGCGATCGACTGCGCAAACAACCTTATTGTTATAAAGACATATACCGGAATGGGCAGCGCAGTGGGCGCCGCGCTCGATTCCATGGAGATAGAAGGGGTCATCGGCACGCTTGCGGGGGACGATACGCTCCTGATGATAATCAAGGACAACGAACGCGCCGCCGTTATTACCGCGGAGCTGCGCGAAGCCATAAGCTGAAACCAGATCACAAAAACCACGAAAGCGTAAAGACGATGCTTGATTCCGTATACATAGAAAACATAGCGCTGATCAAAAAGCTGTCGCTCGATATCCCGGCGGGGTTTACCGCCTTCACGGGGGAAACGGGCGCGGGAAAAAGCATAATAATCGATGCGATGCAGCTTCTCTGCGGTGCGCGGAGCGACCGTGCCGTTATCCGGCACGGCGAATCCGAAGCACTTGTGGAGGGGATATTCGGCGTTTCCGGCACGGAAGCGATATCCGCGCTGGCGGAAAACGATATAACGCCGGATGAGGACGGCACGGTGACCGTCACACGCAGGCTTTCCGCAGACGGCAGATCGAGTGCAAAGATAAACGGAAGGGCGGTGCCGGTATCGCGGCTGAAAGCCGTCGTTTCGGCGCTGATGTCCATCCACGGGCAGCAGGATACGCTTGCACTTTCCGACCGGGCACGTCAGCTTGCCATGCTTGATTCCTTTGCCGGGGACGAAGCCGAACGCGGCGAATATTCAAAGCAATACGGCATATATACCGATATCGCCGCCCGCCTTGCACTTTTGGAGGAAAAAAACCGCGAACGCGATTACCGGCTCGATATGCTGCGCTACCGCATGGGCGAGCTGAAGCGGCTTGCATTGCGGGAGGGCGAAAAGGAGGAGCTTGAAGCCAAGCGCGCCATTCTTGCCAACAGCGAAAAGATCGCCGAAAAGAGCGCCGAAGCCTATAACCTTCTTTATGCCGGAGATAATTCGGCGGCGGAATCGGTTTCAAACGCATTAAATGCGCTGAATGCGCTGCGCGGGATAATACCCGAAGCCGAATCGCTGTGCGAAAGGCTGGATGCCGCGGAATGCGAAATAAAGGATATCGCCGAAGGGCTGGGCGGATATACCGAATCCGAAAACACCGGAATGAGCCTTGACGAAACCGAATCCCGGCTCGAAACGATCCGCCGCATGGAATCCAAGCTGGGCACCGATGCCTCCGGGTTCGGTGCGCTCATGGATGAATGGCAGAGCGAAATAGAATCCTTTGAAAACGGCGAGGAGCTTCAAAAGCAGCTGCGCGCCGAGCAAAGCAAAGCCGGGGAGGCGCTGCGCACGGCGGCAAAAGCGCTTTCGGACACAAGAAAAGCCGCCGCGCGGAGGCTTTGCGAAAGAGTCTGCGGCGAGCTTGCCGCCGTGGATATGCCGGGCGTGACATTTACCGTGGACTTCCGCGAAAAGGAACCTTCACCCACCGGCACGGACGAAATAGATTTCCTTATCGGAGCGAACCGGGGCGAGCTGCCGGGGCCGATATCCAAAATCGCCAGCGGAGGCGAGCTTTCACGCATCATGCTCTGCCTTAAATGCGTTTTTGCCGACAGCGAATCCATAGGAACGCTCATATTCGACGAAATAGACACCGGCGTTTCCGGCGGCACGGGCGAAAAGATCGGCGCAAGGCTGAAGCTTGCGGCGGGCGGCGGGCGAACACAGGTCATCTGCGTTACCCACAGTGCGCTTATCGCCGCCAAGGCGGATTCGCACTTCCGCATTTCCAAATCGGTTTCGGGCGAACGTACCGAAACGCATATCGAGCGCCTGGAGGGCGCGGCGCGCCGCAGCGAGCTTGCGCGGCTCATGGGCGGTACAAATATCACGGATTCGGTGCTTGCGGCTGTGAACGAGCTTCTCGAACGCGGCTGAACACCTTACCGATATACACTTTCCAAAAAACAGAAAGGAAATTACAATGAAAAAACTCACAGCATTACTGCTTGCTCTGCTTATGGTATTTACCGTCGCAGCGCTTTCCGCCTGCAAGGAAAAGGGCGGCGAAAGCAGCAAAACCGCGGACGAAAGCAGCAAAACCGAACAGACTGCATCCCCGAAGCAGCTCTTTATCGATTCCCTACGCGAGCTTTCCGCCGAATCGACAAAGCTCCCGACAACCGGCAAGACCGATTTTTCCGGAATGCAGGTATCCTTCAAAGCGAACGGCTCTGTCAAAAACGGCATATCGGCTATCGACCTCGGCGCGGACCTTAACGGCGCGTTCGATATGAAGAACGAATCGTTTTCGCTCGACGGCAAATTGAACCTTCTCGGCGACACGCTTGATGTTTACATCGGCACGGACGGCGAAAACACCTATTTTGACCTGCCCGGCATTCTCGAAAAAGCTGTCCGCCTTGACACCTCCGCCGGTACCGATGAAGATGATGATACCGATGACGGCGATAATTATAGCGGCGGCAGCGTGACCTCTGCCGGAATGTCCACCCTTCCCCTCGATATACTCAACAACTTCCCCACTGCGCAATTCAAAGCAGTTGCCGATCTTGCAAAGGAATCCTTCGAAAAGCACCTCAAGGATTAATACTTCACCGAATCGAACAAGGATATCACCGTAAACGGCAAGGAATACAAGAACGCACGCGTTCTCACCCTTTCCGCCGACAATGATAAATGCGTTTCTCTCCTTACCGCGCTTCGCGACGAAGTTCTTCTTTCCGAGGAAATGTACAACGCGATGAAGGCGCTTGCCGACCTTACCGGTAAATTCGAGCCCGGCACCTACGAAGAATTTGTTGCCGACACGAAGGAAAGCACCGATGAGTCCTTTAAGAACCTTTCCGCAGGCCTTGATGCCGAGATCGTTATCGAAAACGGCAAGGCTGCCGCCGGAAGCATAGATGCCCACATCAGCTTCAAAACCGAGGAAGATGCGGTAAACATCACCGTTGATGCAGAGTTCGACACCGAATCCCACAACGCCGTTATTTCGCTCGACAACGGCGCGGACAACACCATGAAGCTCACCGCAAACGACACGAGCTTTGAATTTTACATCGACATGGCGGGAAAGCGTATCGGCGAAATCAAATGCACACGCAATGCCGATAATGTCTGGGAAGGAGAGCTTTCGCTCACTCCGAACAGCACCGACGGCGACACCGCTGCCTCCGCAGTTGCCGTAAAGTTTGCCTTCAAGGCGGATGAAAACAGCTTCGGCTTCAATATAAGCGAGATATCCGTTACCAACGAAGGCGTGACGATCACCCTTCCGGTACAGCTCACCGTTTCGTTCGAGGTGAGCGAAGCCGGCATTACGGGCGATATCTCCTTCAAGCTTGATCTTACGGAAGCGGGTATGCCGCTCTCGGCCGACATCAGCGCCGAGTTTTCCGTTGAATTCAAGGATGAAGTCAATGTTTCCCTGCCCGAAAGCTTTGTCAAATCCGATGAAGTCGATCCGGCGGAATTGCTTGACAAGCTTACCAAGAAATGCCCTAACATCGTTGCCATGATCAAATCGTTGCTCGGCGGCACAGAGAAATAAATTCAACGGTTTATACCGATAAACCGAAACGGCAGGAGCTTTCCGCTTCTGCCGTTTCGGTATACAATTATTTTCGGAGCGTAACATGAAAAAATACGATATACATATACACACACGTCTTTCCGACTGCGCCGACCGCAAAGCCACCATCGCTTCGATGCTTTCTGCTGCGGAAGCTGCGGGGCTGAGCCTTATAGGCTTTTCGGACCACGCCTGGGACGAAACCGTGCCCGGTGCTTCGGACTGGTACAAAATACAGGGCTATAAGCGCCTTGCCGCCCGCAGGGAGGAGCTTAAAGAGCTTGACACCCGCGGGATAAAAGTGCTTTGCGGTGCGGAGGGGGAATTTGCGAACCTTCTGCTGGGCCTGAGCGATGCGGGCGCGGAATACGTCGATTATGTTATCGTTCCGCATTCGCACACGCATATGGGCGGATTCGTACTGCCTGAGGATTGCATCGGCAATGCCGAAAAGCACGCACGCTATCTTGTGAAAAGCCTGCTTGCGCTTTGCCGCCACGAAAGAAAGGACCTTTTCTGCGGGATCGCACACCCGATGTTCCCCGTGGGCTGCGAATACGATTATTTTGCGCGCGTGCTTTCGCATATTTCCGACAGCGTTTATGACGAATGTGCCGCAGCGATAAGAGAATCCGGCAAAATGCCGGAATTCAATATCGACTGCGCGCTCTGGGCAAACGGCAGCGATGCAAGCCGATATGAATATGCGCGCTTCCTGGATGCGCTGAAACGCGGCGGAAACAAAATGTTTGTCGGCAGCGATGCGCATTCCGCGCCGCAGCTTGTTCAGAACCATTCCCTGCTGCAAACCGCGCTTTGCGCGATGTCCGTCGCGCAGGAAGACCTGCTCACAGCTCCACAACTCCGTATACCGAACGTGTAAACTGCTCGAGCGCACGGGTCCTGTCGCGGTAAAGCGTGGAGCGTTCCTTGCTCCACCTTTCCATCAGATCGTCCGAAACACCGGTGTGCTTTGCAATAAAAAAACCGTTAAGTATATCGCGGTAATATTCGTCGAGCCCCTCCATTCCCTTTTCAATCTTCGTAAGCTCGCGTTCGACAACGCTCCCGCGCATACGACAGTCCTCCATATCCGAAATTATCCCGATAAGCCTTTCGCGGTATGCCTTTTCGGCGGGGCTGTGCGCCGGAAGATTGCAGACCGAAACCTTGCAGGAATATTTTTCCTTTTCGAGAAATTCCAGTTCACGATTGATAGTAATGTAGGCTGCTTCGAGCTCGTGTTTGCGCGATAAAAGATCCTTAGCATATTTTCTGTAATCCATTTTCCTGCCTTTCGATTTCATTAAGGTTGACCGTCGCGTACCATCCCGGCGTTTAGGAGCATCCCGCCGGTCAGAACGCAAAGCAAACAAATGTTCGCTTTCCCATATAATACCACTTGTATCCGCGTTTGTCAACCCCTTTTATAAAACAGAGGTGAAATATGAAGAAACTTTTGATAACGATACTTGCTTCCCTGCTGCTGTGCGCCTGCGGCAGGGTCCCCGCGGGTGAAAGCGGCGCAGCCGCGGAATCGGCTCCCGAAAGCAGCCACGATACGGATGAAAGCAGCTTCGACCCGGAAGCGGTGTACCCATTTCTCCGCCTCGAAGAGATCGTCACATCCCGCAGCAGCGCAAGCGGAAGAACCTTCATTTACGAATACTTCATTTCGGACGGCAGAGTTGCCGGCGCAAAACTGTGCACGATGCTCCAGACCGAACGCGAAGCAAAGGAATACCGCGCTTCGCTTCTGAAAAGGCACCCGGATGCGGTTATCAAGGGGAAAACCGTCACGATATATGTCGCGCCGGATGACGATGACTATTATTTTATCGGGATACCGCTTGAAAAGCTTTTGTATATGCTCGATTTGAACGGAATCGCATATACCCTAAATTTCGATCCGGACGAAACCTCCGCCGAAAGCGAATAATTGCCATTTCAGCGCAAGAAACGCAAGAAACAGCGACAAAAACGAAAAAAATACCGCCGATTTCAAAAAAAGTCGGAAAAACCTCTTGACAAGAGCTTTTTGTGTGTTATAATGGCAGAGCACGAAAAATGAAACTCGAAAGGAATCATCAATATGTCTACGACAATGTTGAAGAAGGAGAATGTCGAACGCAAGTGGTATGTGATCGATGCCGAAGGCAAAACGCTCGGTAAGGTCGCGGTTCTTGCAGCCACCATTCTCAACGGCAAGCACAGGCCGGAATACACACCTCACATTGACTGCGGTGAATGCGTTATCATCGTCAATGCAGCAAAAGCGGTGCTCACCGGCAACAAGCTCGATAAAAAGGTCTATTACCGCCACAGCGGTTATATAGGCGGTCTGAAAGCCACCAAATACCGCACCCTTATGGCCACCAAGCCCGAACTGGCTATGGAACTCGCCGTCAAGGGTATGCTTCCCAAGAACAAGATAGGCGATGCCAGCTTCGGCAGGCTTATCGTTTATGCAGGCGGCGAACACAAGCAGCAGTCCCAGTCGCCCATTCCCGTGGAAGTAAAGTAAGGAGGATAACACAATGACATATCAATCCGCTATTCCGTATTTCTACGGCACAGGCAGAAGAAAAAGCTCCGTTGCACGCGTCCGCGTGATTCCCGGTACCGGCAATATCACCGTCAACGGAAAAACCGTTGATGAATACTTCGGGCTCGAAACGCTCAAGCTCATTGTCAACCAGCCGTTCGGCGTTACCAACACCATCGGCCGTTTCGATGTCATCTGCACCGTTGCCGGCGGCGGCATTTCCGGTCAGGCAGGCGCTATCCGCCACGGCATCGCACGCGCACTTCTCCAGGCGAGCGACGAATACCGCATTCCGCTCAAAAGAGCCGGTCTTCTCACCCGCGACCCGAGAATGAAGGAAAGAAAGAAATACGGTCTCAAAGCCGCAAGACGCGCTTCCCAGTTCTCCAAGAGATAAATTTACAGAGAGAAAGCAAACAGCTTTCTCTCTTTCCTTATTACTTTCGCCACCCGGAGCAGCTTTATGAAGAACACCACAGCCGTCAGCGGAAACACGCTTTTCCGCGGGCTCACAAAGCAGGACACGGTGCTTGCCCTGCAGCTTTTCGACAGCACAAAAAAAGAATACCGCCGCGGCGAAATACTGTTCTGTGCCGGGCAGCCGGTGCGGAGGTTCGGGCTTGTAATCTGCGGGAAGGTCTGTGTGGAAAGCACCGATATCGACGGCAGATCCGTGCTTATGGCGAACGTTACCCCGGGGAACACCTTTGCCGAATCGCTGTGCTTCCTCGGCACGGATGAATCGCCCGTTACGGCAAAAGCCGCGGAGAATACCGAAATACTCTGGCTTTCCGCGCAGGCGCTGTTTGCCGCGGATGCGCGTGACGATTTCGCGCGGGAAATGCAGAAGCGGTTCTGTGCAATGCTCGCAGCCCGCACCCTTTCGATGAACGACAGGATACAGGTGCTTTCGCGCACAACGATACGCGAACGTGTCCTTACCCTGCTCTCGCAATACAACACCGGCAGCGGAAGCGGCATCACCCTGCCGTTCGACCGCGAATCGCTTGCGCTGTATATCGGCGTGAACCGAAGCGCCCTCTCGCGCGAGCTTTCCGCGATGAAGCGCGACGGAATTATCGATTTTTACAAAAACAGCTTCCGACTGCTTCGTTAACGTTGCAATCGCAACGGATTGACGCTTTGAAACCGTTTATAATAATACCGAAAGTGAGGTATTATCATGAAAAAAGCGATTTCATTATTCATCATTGTATTTATGCTTGTCGCTCTGCTCTGCTCCTGCGCCGGCGGCGCGGGCGAAAGCACCGCAGCAGGCACGTCTTCTGCCGCAGGGGGCGATGCATCCGTTTCCGCCGCACCCGAAAGCAGCACCGAGCCCGAAGCGGAAAAAGCGGTTATCCGTATTGCCGGTCTTAAAGGGCCGACAAGCATCGGCATGGTATCGCTCATGGAAAAGAGCGAAAAGGGCGAAACCGAAAACAAATACGAATTTACCGTCGCGGGCGCAGCGGACGAGATCACGCCCAAGCTGATCAAGGGCGAGCTTGATGCCGCCGCCATACCCTGCAATCTTGCCTCCGTGCTTCACAACAACACAAAAGGCAATATCAGGATACTTGCCGTAAACACGCTCAGCGTGCTTTATATCGTAACCAAAAATACCGATATCAGCTCCGTGGAGGATCTGCGCGGCAAGACAATATATTCCACCGGCAAGGGCACAACCCCGGAATACACTCTGCGCTATGTGCTCGGCGGCAACGGGATCGACCCGGACAAGGATGTAACCGTCGATTTCAAGAGCGAGGCGACAGAGGTCGTCGCGGCGCTTTCCGCAGCCGAAAGCGGCATTGCCATGCTCCCGCAGCCTTATGTGACGGTTGCCGCAGGCAAGGTGGAGGGTCTGAAGATCGCGCTGGATATCGGCGCCGAGTGGAAGAAGCTGGACAGCGAAAGCGAAGTTATCACCGGTGTTCTTGCCGTGCGTGCCGATTTCGCGGATGAACACCCGGAAGAGGTCGCAAAGCTGCTGGAAGAATACGCGGCTTCCGTTTCCGCGGTGAAAGGCGATACCGATGCCGCGGCGGAGCTTGTTGAAAAGTTCGGTCTGTTCAAGGCGGCGATCGCAAAGGCTGCTATCCCGAAGTGCAACATCGTCTTTATTTCGGGCGACGAAATGAAGACACCCGTAACAAAATATCTGACGGTGCTTTATGAACAAAACGCAAAAGCGATCGGAGGAAAGCTCCCCGGAGACGAGCTCTTCCTTATCCCGTAACAAAAAAATACCCAGGCTTTACACCTGCCTTTCCGCGCTGCTTGCCATATGTGTATGGCAGGCAGCGAGTATGCTGTTCGGCAACGAGCTGATATTCGTTTCGCCGTTCGGTGTTGCGAAAAGGCTTTTTGAGCTTTGCGGCGAATTTGAATTCTTTTCCGCTTTGCTGTTCACGCTCAAAAGGATCCTGCTCGGGTTTCTGAGCGGGCTTGCCGTCGGCGCGCCGCTTGCCGCGCTTGCCGCGAAGTTCCGTATTGCGGAAATACTGCTTGCGCCTTACATGGTAACGATACGTTCCGTCCCGGTCGCATCCTTCACCGTTGTCGCGCTTATATGCTTTACGGCGGCAAACCTTTCGTGGCTGATATCCTTTCTGATGGTGCTGCCCATCGTTTATACCAACCTTCTGGACGGATTCCGCGCCACTGATGAAAGGCTGCTCGAAGCGGCATCCGTTTTCGGCATGACACACACGGCAAGGCTCCGGTTTATATACCTTCCGCAGATAAAGCCGTTTCTGATATCCGCCTCCAAGACCGCAATGGGGCTTGCGTGGAAATCCGGCGTTGCCGCAGAGCTGATCGGTTCGCCTGCGGGTTCGGTCGGCGAAGCGCTTTATTACACAAAGCTGTATATCGAAACCGCCGATCTTTTCGCCTGGACGGTGGCGATAGTACTGGCATCCGTCATATGCGAGAAGGCGTTCTGCTTCCTTCTGCGCAGGGCTTTCGAAAGGTCGGAAAAACTATGATCGTGTGCGAGAACATAAAGAAAAGCTTCGGCGAAAATATCGTTGTTGACGGCTTTACACATACATTCGCCGAAGGCTCACGCTGCTGTATCATGGGTCCCTCCGGATGCGGGAAAACGACGCTTGCGCGTATCCTGCTGGGAACACTCCCGCCGGACAGCGGCACGGTAACCGGCGCCCCGGCAAAAAAAGCCGCGGTGTTCCAGGAGGACAGACTTTTCGAGCGCTTCACCGCTTACGGCAATATTGCCGCGGTGTGCAAAAGCAAAAGCAAAACCGAAATACTTTCGATCCTTGCCGCGCTCGGGCTGGATAAAAGCGCCGCTCTCTGCCCGGTAAAGGAGCTTTCCGGCGGAATGCGCCGCCGTGTCGCCATTGCGCGCGCGCTTGCCGTCGGCGCGCCGCTCGTTATTATGGACGAACCCTTTTCCGGGCTCGATACCGAAAACCATTCAGCCGCCGCCGGGGTGATACTCGAATACACCGCGGGCAGCACGCTTATCGTTGTTACCCACGATACGGGCGATGCCGAGCTGCTCGGCGCGGAAACGGTTTATATCGGCTGAAAACAGGCATAAAACGCAAAACGCCGTGCGCATTAAAGCGCACGGCATTGTTTTTTGCTTTTAATTACAGCTTTACGGGCTTGCCGGAAGCGATGCTTTCGTAAACGGCATTCATCACACGGATAGTGTTTTTGTGCCATGCGAGGTTTATCTTCGGTGTCTTTTTATTCTCGATATTATCGGTGAATTCGTCGATAAGCTTTACCCATTCGTCGAAATAGGTATACTGAACGACATAATCCTCATCCGGAGAACCGTTGTGATAGGTGTTCGGACCGAAGCAATCGACAAACATACTTCCCCTGCTGCCGTGGATAACGACATTCACCTCCATGCGTTTGGGGGATATTTCCCACCCGGGGCCGGGCACTTTGAGCTTGTGCTCGGTACGCGACCAGCTCGGATCGAGCGAGAAAACGGTGCCGTTCTTCATTTTGCCGACAACCGAAAGCATATCCTCCACCTCTATATCGTGGCGGATGTTGGGGGCGACCTTTGCGAAAACGGTGTCGAATTCGCTTCCGGTGACCTCGCGGATAAGATCGAATATGTGCGGGTGATCGCAAAGCGCACCGCCGCGGAATTTTTCGGTTCCGGCGCCGATGGGAATGCGCTTGCCGTAGCTCTTTTCGGGGATACCCTGCCACGGGAACGCCCACACCGGCGAAAGGGTGATGTTTGTTGCGTTGAAGGCTTCCGCTTTACCTGCCACGCCGGAAGCGACAAGCTCCTTCATCCGCATAACGACGGGGTTGTAATGCAGCTCGAGCTCCACCTGGCAGACAATACCCGCTTCGGCGCATACGCGCTCCATTTCGGCATATTCGTCCATATCAAATGTGGGTATCTTCATGGAAAGAATGTGTATCCCGCGCGCGGCACAGAGCTTCACCTGGCGGAGATGCTCGCTGTTTTCGCTTGCAAGAACGACAGCCTGTGTTTCCGGATGCGCATCCAGCATTGCTTCGTCGCTGTCATAGCAGGGAATGCCGTCCACCTTGTCAAGGAATACCTGTCTGACATCCTCATTGGCGGTCGAAACGGCTATCCATTCCAGTTTCGGGTTGTTTTTAAGAACATCGTAATACTTTCTTGTATGCCCGTGAGTCATGCTCATCATGGCGATTTTCAGACGCTTCATCATCATTTCACCTCCGATTCCAGACCGGTTTCCAACGATTCGGCGCAAGCCCTGACGACAGAATCGATATGCGCGCTCTTTGCACGGTTATGCTCGCGCGCGGAGGGCGATTTCGCAAGCGCAAGGGCATTGCGGACAATTGCCGCCTCGCGCTCCGAAAATCCGTAAAGCTCGGCATCGGTATCGGTATAAACCGCACGGCTCTCACCGTAAACATAAATGGATTCCTGCGGGATCTGCGTATCCACAACACGGTCGCAGGTGTGGCCCGCATCGGTCATAAGCTCGTGCTTGTCGATCTCCTTATCCTCCGCACAAAGCGTTGCGGCAAGCTCCAGCGTACATATGCACCCGTTTGCAGCAGTGGCGATACAGTTCATCGCACTGCCGCCGCGCACTGCGTAAATGCTTTTGATATCGCTCGAAAGTACATATTCGATCACGCCGATCTCGCGCCGCAGCAGAGCAAAAAGATCGGTCCCCCTGTGCGCGGTATAACCCACACGAAAGGTGCAGGGGTTTCCGAGGCGGGTTTCGAAGGTATTCTTCATCTCGTAAAAGCGGCGCTCGCTTTCCCAGAGGAGCAGCGGGTATTCCTCGCCGTTTATCACGGCGCTTTCGCCGCTTTCGGAAAGCGCTGCCGCCGTGCCGACGGAATATTTGATTATAAGGTCATCCAGACCCTTTTGCAGCTTCATTATATATCTCCTTTTCAAAAAAGTTCTCTTTTATACGGTATGGAGCTTACTGCACCGCGCCGTGTGACACCGATCCCGGATGCCTTTACGGCAAGCCCCACGGAATCCCGCAGCGAAACGCCGGAAGCAAGCGCTGCGGCAAGCACGCCGTTGAAGGTATCGCCCGCGCCGGTTGTATCCACCGCGGCGACGGGATAAGCGGGTATCAGCTCATTTGTCGAACATATCCTGCACCCGTGCGCGCCGAGCGTAATTATGCAATTATCGCGGTCGGAAAGCCCTTCCGTTTCGTGCTCGTTCGGAGTAAACAGGAACACGCGATCCGCCAGTTCATCCGGCAGCGGTTTTGAAGGCGCGGGATTATATATGATCTTTGTACAGCTGCGCTGTGCTATTTCCGAAGCGCGCAGGTTAACGGCAATATCCGTTTCGTTGCCGAGAATAAGGTATTCCGCCGCGGCTATCTCGCGTTCGAAAAGCTCTGTCACATCCTCCGGTGTCAGCCGTGCGCCGGTATACACCGTCACGCGGTTTCTGCCCTCTTTATCCGTGATTATCGCCGCATATGCCGTTTTTTCGTTCTTTTCGGGCAGGTATGCCTTCACTCCCTCGCGTTCGAGAAAGCCGCGTGCGACTTCGGCATAGCCGTCGTTCCCGACAGCGGCAAGAAAGCTTACCGAAACGCCGAAGCGTGCGCAGGCCACCGCCTGGTTAAAGCCCTTTCCGCCCGGTTCCTTATGCAGCGAACGCGCCTCCACCGTCTCGCCGCCGGTATGGAAGGAATCAACCGGCAGAAACACCGATTCGCCCACAATGCCGATAACAGCTATTTTGCTCACAGATGCTTTACCCTCCCGAAGTATTCTTCCTCCAGGGCGATATTGTGTTCCCTGCCGCCCTCGACATTTCCGCTCAAATAGATCGGAACCCTTGCACCCCGCTTTTCGGCAATACGCGCGCCGTTGATCAGAACGCTGTTCAGTATAAAGCAGGAAGCGGCGGTGGAAAGCCCGCCCATAAAAGCATCGCCAACCGGAATACAGGCATCTCCGTAGGGGACCTTGCTGTCGATATGCTTTGTGACGGAGTTTTGCAGCCTTCCGCCCTTTGCGAAATACTCGCCCGAGGAGATACCGACGGTGTATACCCCGTGCTTCATGCCGCTTTCGGCGACCTCAAGCGGCACGCTGTTTTTTCCGCTTGCCGAAACGACAAAAAGCATATCCCCCGCCCCGGGGCTGTAACGGCGGTATATTTCCGCGCCGATTCCCTGCATCTTTTCCATGCGGCTGGATTTTGCCGCGCCGTTGTGCAGCATGAGATCGGTATCCAGCATAGGCGAAACGTTTGCAAGCCCGCCCGCACGGTAGAAGGTATCCAGCCCCGGCAGGTGAGAATGCCCGCAGCCGAAAACGAATATTATCCCGCCGGATATGATGGTTTCGGCGACGCGTTCGCTCACCTCCGCCATTGCGGCAGCTTCCTCCGATTCGATCCGCACAAGGCAATCGGTTATCGCATTAAGGTATTCACTCATTTTTCAAGCACTCTTGCGAAATTCCTTCCCACCGCATCCCAGAGCTTCAACGCATCCGGTGCGGCAACAACGGTGCCGTATCCGCCGCGATATGTCCAAGCGGCAAGGCGATCGACGCCCAGCTCGTTATACATGTCCACCACACGGTCGATTTGTGCAAAATCCGCGGGCTGCTTGTTATAGCACATCACCCAGCGTTCGGACTGCTTGCCGTATTTTTTTGCGGCGGCAACGGTGCGTGCCGTGATATCGCGGAAGAAATCCTCCGGGAGCGACCAGGAAATGATCGTTGTGGAGAAAACATCAAAATACGGGCAGGAGGCAACCATATCCCAATTATCGTATCCGCGCTGCTCGGTAACATAATAGGTGTTCATTGTCGCATGGACACAGCAGGTTATTTCAAGCGCCGGGTTCACGGCTTTTATCGCGGCGGAGGCATCGGAAAGCGTTTTGAGCGCCTCTCTCCAACGGAACTGGCGTATGTCGTCGTTCATGAATTTCGGCATTTCGTATCCGTAGTAATCGGCAAACTTCTTCATACATTCGGGGCAGCGGCAGGACCAATCGTCCCCGGCGCCGCCGGTGATGGAAGCATAGGATTTCGGCATGGCATAATGCGGTTCATCCCAGAAGAAGCCGTCGATATCCGTCTCCCGTGCGAGCTTCAGGCACAGCCGCGTGAAGTAATCGCGGAAGGCATTCGTGTTGAAGCAGGCAAAATTGAGCACCTCGCCGGTGTAGGCGGAGACCTGGCGGTGATGAATATTGTTTTGCAGGAACAGGCTCACCTGTTCGCCGCCGAAGTATTTGCCGATCCCCCAAAGGTCGGCAAGGCAGTGCAGACCGGTCTCGTGCGCGGCCTTAACAATTGAATTGATATTCGGGAACCAGAAATCCATATCGAATTCGGTTATGGCAAGAATGATGGTATCGCACCCGTGCGCCTTGATCTCCTCGAAATCGCTGCGGGCGTGCTCGACATAATTAAGCCCGTAATAGCTCACTGCGGTATGCTTTATTCCCATGTTTATCCTCCAAGCGAAGTATTTGCCATTATGATACCGCATCCGCGCCGGTATTCAACACTTTTTTCGGGAGAAAAGGTTCACTTTTCGGCACAAAAGCATTGCATATGCCAAAGCGGCATGGTATACTCGGCGTGAAGGGGGCGCGTGAAATGCTCGAAAACATGATAACCGTCGCAAGGATACACGCCGTGATGGAGCTTGAATGGGGTGAAAGGCACGCCTATGCCAAGCCGCGCCCGTTTTCCGCGCTTTCGCTGCGCGCGGAGGGCGATGCGCGCTTTACATTCGAAGGCGGCAGTCTGCACGCGCGGAAAAACGATATTTTATTCATGCCCGCAGGCTGCGCATACCGGATGGATGTCGCCGCACACGAAAAGCTTATCTGCATACATTTCGACACGGTCGCCCCGCCCGACAGCACACCTGCGGTGATGACCCCGGCGAACGTTACCGCAATGCGGCAATGCTTTTCCGCGGCACTGGAAGCCTTCCGCCGCAGAAAGCCTGGCGGAGAATATGCCGCGATGTCCGCCGTTTACGATATACTGCGCAATATCCGCGCGGATGAAAGCCGCATAGGCGCGGGACGCGACACGGCAAAGCAGCTCACACCGGCTTTGCGCTATATGGACGATCACTTCGACGACCCGGATATATCCGTGCGCGGGCTTGCCGAGCGCTGCAACATGAGCGAAACCTATTTCCGCCGCCTTTTCGCCGGGATATACGGCGTTTCGCCCAAGGAATATATCTGCTCCCTGCGGCTCGACCTTGCTACGGAGCTGCTGCGCACCGGGCTTTACAGCGTTGCCGAAGCGGCGGAAAAAAGCGGTATGCCGAACGAAAAATACTTTTCCTCATTTATAAAAAAACGCACCGGAAAGACCCCGGGCGAGATAAAAAGGCAGTAAAAAACGGCCGGCTTGATGCCGACCGTTTTCTTTACCGGTTTATTCGGTAAATGTATCTTTGCCGCGAAGAGCTTCGTAATATTCCGCCTTCGTCGCCGTCATGTAGGGTATAAGCCAGAAATAGCCGATACCGAAGGTGAACACGCACACGATCGCCCAACCGATAAAGCTGAGGTCGAGCAGGAAAAGTTCGCCCTTGTGGCCCATGGTGATACGCTTGCTTTCATCCAGGCAGGCGCGCCAGTCGTAATCCGGGTGATCGATCTTGACGTAATACGCCATAGACCAGGAATATTACTTTACAATGCCCGGGATAACAAACAACATCGACCAAAGTGCGATAAACAGCGATTGTAGGAACCCCAGAAGGAAATTCCCCACGAAATCGGCTTTGAAGCCTTCGAATATCTCGGCAAGCTCCATTTTGTTGCCGGTACGCGACTGTTTGAGGTAAAGATAGCTCAGCCCGTATGTAAGCGGTCCGGTAAGAAGAATGGGCCCGATCACCGCAGCGGAGCTTATCGAAACAAGCGCGCTGAAAATGAGTGTGGCAAGAACCGCATACAGCCAGTTTTGCTGAAATAATCCCCCGCCGAGCTTTTGCCTTGCTCTTGCTTTGAGTTCTGATCTTGTCATAACTGAAAACCTCCGTTTTTCATATATCATGCCGGTATACCGGAATGATCACAATGTTTCATTTCCCGCCCGTAATGCGGATGCGCATCTCCCGCGTGGTCTGACTTTTTTGCGGTTACAAACCGCAAAGCTTTTCGACATGAGGCTTATTTGCGGAAGCGCCCGCAAGCAGCACGAACAAATCCGACGGCATAATACGCGATCATGGAAGCGGTTGCGAAGAAAAAGCAGTAAAGCAGTGTTTTCTGTGCGCCCAAGCCCACTGCGGCATACCCGCTGAGCACACTTGCCGCCATTCGCGCGCCGCCGAAGGAAAGCGCTGTCGGGATATTTATCGCCGTGGCGTGAAGCTCCGGAGGGAGATTATCCACGACATAAAGCGTTGCGCAATAAAGCAGCACAACGGGCGAAAAGCCCGTAAGAAGGGCATTTAGGTGGATCACCCACCCCGAGCTTGCAAACGCAAACACAAGATACCTTGCGCAGGTAAGCATAAGCGCGGCAAACACCGCCGCCTGCCGCCCGCGCCTGCGGCGGAATATCGCCTTGCAGAGCAGGAAGAAGGGGATTTCCCCCGCGACGGAGAGAAGTATGTTCCACCCCCACGCGCGCCCGGACATACCGAGCTCCCCCGTGACATAGCCGGGATAAAGGTTGAGATAAAACTGCCACAGAAACTGCGACATACATATGAGAGCAGTATAGGACATCAGGGTGCGGTCGCGAAAGATCGGCCGGATATCCAGCCGCTTTTTCGAATCGGCTTTGCCCTTTGCCTTCGGGCAGATCAGCAAAACGATAACGCCCATGACGGCGAGAATGCCGTAAACGATGAAGAACCACGCCCTGCTGCGTTCGTAAAGCGCCGAAACGAGCAGTGTCATCACGCCGAATGCAAGCGTTCCGACACAGCGCATCATACCGAATGTCAGCCCCATGTCCGAGGCGATATCCAGCGTTATCGCATCCGCCATTGTTGCGAACGGAGCGATAAAGAACATGAGCGTGACAAGGACGACAAAAAGATAAGGAAAGCTTTCCGGAAACAGCGGAAGCACCGAAAGGCTTACCGCGCCGCCGATAAGGTTTATAAGCAGTATCGTGTTTTTATACTTGGCCTTGTCGGCACGGATACCCCAGAAGAAGGGCGATATCATCGTGACCGCAGGGCCGAGCGCAAGCAGATACCCTGCCGCGACAGGCGGCTGATAAACGCCGATATACTGCTGGATGAAGGAATAGTATATCCCGTTCATTCCGTATATTATGAAATTCATGAGCGTGAGCAGTACAAAAGCGCGCTTTTTTGTCATTATCCGCACCCACCGTTTTTTGTCGGAAAGATTGTACCACGCCAAGCCGTATTTTGCAATAGCCGCCGCATACAAAAAACCGTTTTATCACCCTTTTTGCCAAAACGGGATATACTGAAAAGCGGAAAGGATGATGATAATGCCAACCGGAAAGCTTGTATTTTCCGTCCGCACGGCAACAAACGCATTGCCGGTCAATTCCGGAGTTATAACGCTGACAAACGCCTCGGGCGAGACCGTTTACGAAAGCAATGTCGGCGAAAGCGGCATGTGCGGCACGGCAACGCTTGAATCCCCGCCGCGTGAGTATTCGCTCGACAGCGAGGAAAGGCGCCGGCCTTATTCGGTGTTCACCGCCGAGATCCGCGCCACCGGATATTACCGTATGCGTGTAAAGGGTATACAGATATTCGAGAACACCGTTTCGCGGCTCCCGCTCGAGATGATACCGCTGCCGGCGGGCAATTCTTCGCCGGAAAGTGCCTCTGTTATAGAAATAAACATACCGGAGCATTCGCTGGACGGTTCCGGCACCGCCCCGCCGACCGAACCGAAAAGCGGCGAAAAGCCCGCAGTGAACATACTTTCGGGCGTTTATATCCCGGAAACCGTAATTGTCCATCTCGGCGCGCCGGATGAGGAGGCGGACGATGTCGCCGTTTCCTTTATAGATTATATCAAAAACGTCGCAAGCAGCGAGATTTATCCGACATGGCCCGCAGAATCTCTGAAAGCAAATATAACGGCGCAGATATCGCTCACGCTCAACCGGATATACACCGAATGGTACCGCAGCCGCGGGTATTCCTTCGATATCACATCAAGCACGGCCTTTGACCAGGCGTTCGTATACGGGCGGAACACCTATAACGAAACCGACAGCATAGTCGATTCCTGGTTCAACAAATACATTGTCCGGCCGAACCGTGTCGACCCGCTTTATGCCGCGTACTGCAACGGGGTAACAACGACCTGCTCCGGTATGTCGCAGTGGGGCACCGTTTCGCTTGCCGAAAGCGGCATGGGGTATTTCGATATACTTGCCTTTTATTACGGCGAAATAATGCTCGAACAGACAAACAATGTCCGCGCCGCGACAGGCTCCTACCCCGGCGCGCCTTTATCGGCGGGTGATTCGGGCAGCGATGTAAGGGCCATTCAGGAGCAGCTGAACCGTATCGCCGTAAACTACCCCGCCATACCGCTGATAACCGTAAGCGGCGAATACGGGCGGGAAACGGAGGATGCCGTAAACGAATTCCAGCGGCTGTTCTTCCTGCCCGAAACGGGTATTGTGGACGAAGCGACGTGGTATTCGATATCCTATATTTACACCTCCGTGAAGGAGCTTTCGCAGATAACGAGCGAGGGGCAGCGCGCCAGCTATAATGAGCAGCTCTACCCCGGCACGCCGCTGCGGCTTTATTCACGCGGGAGCGAGGTGCAGGAGATACAGTTTTACCTTTACCGCATAAGCCGCTTCAACCCGCTGATAAACGAAATACGAATAGACGGAGTTTACGGCCCCAACACCGAAAACGCCGTTTCGAGCTTCGAAAAGGCTTACGGGCTGCCCGTGACCGGTGTCGTGACGGAGACGGTGTGGAAAAAGATCGTGGATGTCTACAACGGCACGGAGGATAATATCGAGGAGCCGGATTTTGTTTACGAGATCCGCCCCTTCCCCGGAACGGATATAACCTACGGTGCAGCGGGCGACGACGTGACCTATATCCAGAATCTGCTTTCGCGCATATCCGCCGTTTTACCGATCATTCCCGACCCGGCGGTGGACGGAAGCTTCGGCAACGGCACCGGGGATTCCGTAAACGAATTCGCCGCCGTTTTCGGGCTGGCGCAAAACGGGGTCGTGGATGCGGCAAAATGGAACGCGATAAACGAGATATATGCCGCCGTCGCCTCCGGGTGCATATTTTCCGACACAGTGGAAACAGGCAGGCGCGATTTCCCCGGCGAACCGCTTGTAAACGGTTCTCAGGGGCGGGATGTGCGCTATGTTCAGGAATCGCTTTCCTATATCCACCGCGCGATACCGTATATAAAGCCGGTGGAGGCGGACGGAATATACGGCGCAGAAACGGCGCAAAGCGTTTCGGCGCTGCAGAGCGTTTTCGGGATCTCGCCCACCGGGCGTGTCAGCTCCACGACATGGAACCTTCTGAACTATATATTCAACGCCGTTTATTCCGGTTGCATACCGCAGCTTGCGGCAGGGGCGTTTGCCGAATCCAAGCCGGTTTCCGCACCGGAAATAAAGGCGCTGATGCGCGAAAACGGTATAAAAGCGGGCAGAATGCCGTTTTTCGGGCTGAAAAGCCGCATATTGCTTGCAAAATGGCAAGCGGAAAACGGGATAACGCCCACGGGCATTCCGGACAGTGCGACATACAGCGCACTTTTGCACGGAAAAGAGAGCGGCAAAGACGGCAAATAGGGCAGAATTCACATTGACATAATACGGCGCGGGTGGTATACTGAAGTATAAATCCAAAACCGTGGAAGGAAACCGAAATGGCTGCATCGAGCGAACCGAAAAACGCCGAAAGCGCAAGGGTACTGCGCAAAAAACGCATAATCGCGATCGTTTCCGTCACTGTCACCGTCGCGCTGTTCTTATGGCTTTCTTATTATCTTGTAGATACGCTTATACTTTCCTACGGGGGTGAAGGCGGCGGAATAAAGGATGCGCCCTCGCTGTTCCGCGAAAAGATACAGAGCTACGGCAACTGGGGCATTCTTGTCGCATTCGGCATACAGGTGCTTCAGGTGATCGTTTCGCCGATCCCCGGCGAGGTGATCGAAACCGGCATGGGGCTGTGCTTCGGCTGGTTCTGGGGGCTTGTGATCTGCCTTGCGGGGTGCGCGGTCGGCTCGGTCGTGATACTCGTTTTCGTGAAAAAGCTGGGCTATAAAGTCGTGGAGCTGTTCGTTTCCACCGAAAAGATCAACGAGCTCCGGTTTATCAATACCGATAAAAAGCTTGAAAGCACCTGTTTTCTGCTTTACTTCATCCCCGGTACACCAAAGGATCCGCTTATATTCTTCTTTGGGCTGACAAGGCTCAGCATACCGAAATTTCTGATATTATCCTCCGTTGCGCGTATACCGAGCATCGTCACCTCCACCATCGGCGGGCACTGGATCGCAAACGGCAGGTTTGTAAAGGCGCTTGTGCTTTATATCATCATCGGTGCCGTAAGCCTCGCCGGTATATTCTTTTACCGCAGCTTTATGGCAAAGATACGCGAAAAGCACCGCGAAAAACACCGCGAAAAGGAACTTCAAAAGGAACACAGGAACAAAAAATGATAAACATCCCGAAGGGCTATGCCTCCACACTCAACATACGCCAGACACAGGTCGCGATAAAAAAAGTAAAGGATTTTTTCGAACGCGACATTGCCATACAGCTTAATCTGACTCGCGTTTCCGCGCCGCTGTTTGTAGCAAAGGATAGCGGTCTGAACGATAACCTGAACGGTTTCGAACGCCCGGTCGGGTTCGATATCAACGGGATCGACGGCGAATACGAGATCGTCCAATCGCTTGCAAAATGGAAGCGCCTTGTGCTGAGCAGCTACGGCTTTGCCGCCGGCGAAGGGCTTTATACCGATATGAACGCCATCCGCCGCGACGAAGTCACTGACAATATCCATTCGGTTTTTGTCGATCAATGGGATTGGGAAAAGGTCATAGATGCACAGTCCCGCAACGAAACGACATTGCGCCGCGCGGTAAAACAGATATATTCCTCGCTGAAACACACCGAAACCTATATTGCCGAGGATTATGATTTTGTCGGCAGGCTTCTGCCCGAAAGAATAACCTTTGTTTCATCGCAGGAGCTTCTCGACGAATACCCCGGCAAAACGCCGAAGGAGCGCGAATACCTGGCCGCAAAGGAATACGGCGCGGTGTTCATATCCGGTATCGGCGGCGCGCTTTCGGATGGATCGGTGCACGACGGCAGGGCGCCGGATTACGATGATTGGACACTGAACGGCGATATAATCGTATATTACTCGATGCTTGATATTGCGCTCGAGCTGTCATCCATGGGCATCCGCGTGGATGCGGAGGCGCTCTCGCGCCAGCTTGCCGCGGCAGGCTGCACCGAGAGGGCATCCCTCCCCTTCCACAAAGCGCTGCTTGAAGGGCGGCTCCCGCTCACGATGGGCGGCGGCATCGGGCAATCGCGCATGTGTATGTTCTTCCTGCGGAAGGCGCACATAGGCGAGGTGCAATCCTCCGTATGGCAGCAAAGCGATATTGCCGCCTGCACGGAAACCGGGGTGGCTCTGCTGTGACACCCGCAAAGAAACACACAAGGCTGTTTTACGCGCATATAGCCGTTATTGTTTTCGGGCTTGCGGCGTTCGCCGCGGGCGCCTTCCACGGCGAAATATGGTTTGACGAAGCATACACCGTCGGCGCGGTACGAAACAATTTCTCCGATATGTACGCGCATATCACGCGTGACGTTCACCCGCCGCTGTATTATATCCTGCTGTGGCTGTGGGCGCAGGTATTCGGCAGCGGCTTTGCCTCGCTGCGCATATTCTCCGTGCTTTTTGCCGCGGCGCTGCCGCTGCTCGGGTTCACCCACATCCGGCGCGATTTCGGCGAAAGGGCCGGGTTCCTTTTCAGTTTTTTCACTGCTTTCAGCTTCACCGTTTTCAAATATGCGCTCCAGATACGGATGTATTCAATGGCGGCGTTCCTTGTCGCGCTCACGGCGATATACGGCTACCGCTTCTTCAAAAACGGCAGCACCCGTTCCGCTGCGGCATTTGTGCTGTTTTCGCTGCTTGCATCCTACACGCACTACTTCGCATTTATAACCGCCGGCATGATAAACCTTGCGCTGCTTGCCGCCTTTATCCGCGCAAAGAACCGCAGCAGCATAAAGCGCATGGTCGCAGCGGCATTTTCGCAGCTTGCGCTTTACGCATACGGCATTTATCTGCTTGTCACACAGGCGCTGTACGGCGGTGCCGGCTGGATCACCTTCAAGCCGGTGAAGGATCTGTTCGACAACCTTGCCTACCCGTTTTACGGTCAGGCAATAGCGGAGGACAAGCGGGCGATCCTCTACCCCGTTGTTATCATCTTCTACATTGCGCTGATATTTCTTACCGTCCGTGCGGCAAGGCGCAATAAATGCTATGCCCCGGTGTGGGCGCTTGGCATATTCTTTGCGATACTCGCCGCCGGAACGCTGGTTTCGGTATTCCGCCCGATAATGTATATGCGCTATACCGTCTGCTTTGCCCCGCTGATCTACTTTGCGCTTGCCTATGCGGCGGCATACGGGCTGGGCTGCGCATGGCGTTCGGTTATCGCGGTGCTGCTTGCATTGCAGGCGGTTCTGCACGCGGCGGATTATTCGGCAACACTGCTTTACGGCAAGGAAACCGTCACGGATATCGTCGATGAGCTTTCCGGGCAGGTGCTCCCCGGCGACACGGTCGTTTTCGATAACATCCGGTGCCTGTGGTTCGCCGTAAACTTCCCCGAAACGCACGGGCTTTTCCTGAACACAAACTTCGATCCGATCGTCGGGCTCTCGGATATACATATCGCCCCCGGATTTGTCACAACGGAGGATACCGAAGCCTTCCGAGGGATGCACGGCAGGGTGTGGATAATCAATTCGCATTGGGAACACCCGGAGCACGGATGGGTATCCCGGCTGGTTACCGACGGGCGGGATTACGAAGTTCTTTACGAACGTGAATTCTCCGTTCCTTACGACACATGGAGCTTTCTTGCAACACTTGTTTATCTTGATTAGAGGGTAAAAACTATGGATTACAAACGCATTCTTACATTGCAGGATATATCCTGCCTCGGGCAATGCTCGCTCACCGTGGCGCTGCCCATACTTTCCGCCTGCGGGCATGAAACCTGCATTATCCCCTCCGCCGTGCTTTCCACCCACACAGGCGGGTTTACCGGATATACCTTCCGCGATCTGACGGACGATATCCCCGAAATCGCCGCGCACTGGCGCAAAGAAGGCATTTCCTTCGACGCGGTCTATACCGGCTACCTCGGCAGTGTGCGCCAGACGGAAATGGTGCGCGATATATTCGCCGCTCTTTGCCGCCCCGGCGCTTTCAAAGCAGTGGACCCGGCGATGGCGGACAACGGCGTGCTTTACCCCGGCTTTTCCGACGATTTTGTCGGCGCAATGGCTGCGCTTTGTGCGGACGCGGATATCGTGCTCCCCAATATTACCGAAGCCTGCCTTATGACCGGCACCGAATACCGCACCGAATATGACATGGCATATATCGAATCGCTCCTGGGCGCGCTTTACCGCGCGGGGATGAAAACCGTGATACTTACCGGCGTTTCCTTCGAGCCTTCGACCACCGGCGTTATCGTCGCCGAAAACGGAAAAACAGAATATTACCGCCACCGCCGTCTGCCGCAGGGCTGCCACGGCACCGGCGATGTGTTCGCCTCCGCCTTCTGCGGTGCGCTGCTTCGCGGCAGGAGCAAATACGATTCCGCAGCGATAGCCGCCGATTTCACGCTGAAATGTATCGAAAATACAGTCGGCGACGAATCCCACCGCTACGGCGTGAAGTTCGAAACCGCTATTCCCGACCTTATTGCCTCGCTCGGGAAATAATGCAATACATATAACGGCAGAGTATGCAAACGCCATGCTCTGCCGTTTTTAGATGGTGAAAAAGCACGGGTGCCGAATCGGCGCCCGTGCCTTCCATTATATTGCTTTGTGATTTTGACCGTTCAAAAGCGGTCTGCGGTGCAATACGCGCATACCTATTGAAAAACACAGCAGCGGAGTGTGCCGCAGAGCGGGCGCCGCGCGAGCGTAGACGTACTTGGTACGGCAGTCGAAGCGCGCCGCACGCAGCCTTTTGAACATACAATATAAAAACAAAGGGCACGGGTGCCGAACGGCGCCCGTGCCTTCATTATATTGTTTTGTGCTTATAACCGTTCAAAAGCGGTCTGCGGTACAATACGCGCTGTTATGCTTTGCCGTTGCAGCCGAGAACATCAACAATCTTGTGCTTGACAAGCTCTCTGATATTGTCTCTGCCCGGAGCAAGATACTGACGCGGATCGAAATGCTCGGGATGTTCGTTGAAGTGCTGGCGGATAGCCGCGGTCATAGCAAGACGGAGGTCGGAGTCGATGTTGATCTTGCAGACAGCCATGGAAGCAGCCTTACGGAGCATATCTTCGGGGATACCGATAGCATCGGGCATTCTGCCGCCGTTGGCGTTGATGATATCGACATACTTCGGAATGACGGAGGAAGCGCCGTGAAGAACTATCGGGAAGCCGGGGAGACGCTTTTCGACTTCTTCGAGAATGTCGAAGCGGAGCTGGGGCT
>ERZ824600.731-NODE-731-length-47198-cov-7.338863_pt1 | contig 47198 bp, 44 predicted proteins | sample MGYA00519933_ERZ824600 | MGnify/ENA primary metagenome ERZ824600 (study PRJEB31778, sample SAMEA3449178) | human gut metagenome | biome: human gut; feature: human-associated habitat; material: faeces | place: United Kingdom | collected 2010/2012 ... | reverse complement strand
ACGCTATCATCGAAAGCAAAGACAACATCCTTGAGGATTGCCGATTGATGCAAGCCACCCTGACAGACTGTACAGGCATTGATACAGAAATCGAGAGCCTGCTTGAGGAGATCGATGTGGTGACCGAACTGACAAAGCGTTGCATTGCGGAGAATTCGCAGACGGCACAGAACCAGGAAGAATACGCCGTCCGGTACAATGGGTTTGTAGAGCGGTATGAAAAAGCCAAGGCACGGCTCGAACAGCTCCGCACTACAAAAGCTGCACGGGAAGCCCAGGCAGAAGCCATCGGAGCGTTTATGTTTGAGGTGCAGGAATTGGATGCCCTCACCGAGTTTGACGAAAAGCTCTGGCTCACCATTATCGACACGATAACCGTTCACGCCGACGGACGGATGACCTTCAAATTCCAGGGCGGTACAGAAATCGAGGCGTGAGTCCCAACAAAAATGAAAAGACCGCAGGTTTCAACGCCTGCGGTTTATTGCTGTCCCCACGGGTAGAGTAATGCACCCCCTAAAGCCGTGGTTGCACCCCCTAAAATCAAAAATGCACCCCCCTCCAAACCGTAATTGCACCCCCTTGACGGATTTCTATCAAAATTACGGTTCTTTGCCAGAAAAGAAACAACCTTTGTCTACTAGACAAAGGTTGTTTCTTTTCAACGAAATAAATCCCTTCGAGATTTGTGAAATGCACTTCGTGCGTGAAATCGCTGAGGTGGTAGGTGGATTTCATTTCACTTTCTGCGCAAACAGAAAATTTCGCAATGACTAAAGGGCATTATTTCACATTCGAAGGATATTTCACTTCACACTCCTTTCTTTCCGCTGTATAATCAGTTTGATAAATAAGAATTTGTACGCTCCTATTGAAAAAGCATAGATAACGTTATGTACACGGCGAAAAAGTGTGTCAGGTTCGTATAGTCGCCAAAGGGCGGATGGATTTCTATAACAGTCGGGACATTCTTCCCGCACAGTGTCTGAAGGAACTCAGCGAACTGCTTAGCCCACCGCGCGGAATGCCAGAGCTGCGGCACGCCGTTGACCTGACGCTGGCGCAGCTCCGGATATGGCTCCAGCTGCGCGGAATTCAGGCTGCGTTTGCCGAAGCTGTACTCGGTGTGCAGGGAGAAGCAGGGAAGATGCGGATGAATGTCGGTTTTGTCCAGATGGCCGGCAATCTCCTGGATCCGGGGAGTGATGCCGGCCGGATAGGTGTAGAGCCTGTATTTTACCGGTATGAGCTGTGTCATGGTTCCATCACCTCAGTATATCCCCAAATTAAGGACAAATGGCAAGGAGGGACAAGCGGCAGATTTTTGCACACGGAAGCAGAGTTGGCGGGAAAAGGATCCAATCAGTCAGCTTCTGCCGCCGGGATATCGGATGAGCGGCAGTGCAGAATAGGCACTTAATAGGCCGTGGAGCGGCAGGCGAAAAAGTCGGTTTTTGTCGGGAAAGAATCACACTTTTCTATCTGTCTGTTTCCACGCAGCATTTGTACAACAAGCAGGCGGCTCAGCGGCGAATCAGCATTCAAGAGCGGATTCTGCGCTGCGGTAAATCCGTTCGATGGTCTCGACGATCCGCCGGCCGTATTCGCCTGTGGCGATATCCGCGGTGCCGGACTGAATATAGCGGCAGAACGCCTCCAGCTGACGTTCCATGTGTTTGCCGTCGCTGCGTATTTCGGTGGAATGCCATTCGCCGTCGGTGGTGTAGGACAGTATCGTACCGCTCTGCACCCGCACCGTTCCCCTGGTGAAATCATAGAACGTATCGTATCCGCTCGGTCCATACCCGCTGAAAGTAACCGCCGCACTCAGGCCGGAGGGGAATTTCAGCAGCATCTGGGCATGCCCCTCGATATTGCGGCTGTTTTTAGCGTTTCCGCAGGAGGCATATACTGCGGCTCCCTCGGAAGGGGTCAGGCAGAACAGTTTATCCAGCACATGCGCTCCATAGTTCATCACGATTCCGCCGCCGGCGGTGCGGCGGTCCAGAAACCAGAGGGGACGGTCGGCTGAAAAATAGTCGATGGTGCGCCGTTCGCTGAACATGCAGAACCGGCCGAGTTTTTCGGATGTGACCAGTTCCCGTACAGCCCGGTTGGCGGGGAAAAACCGCTGGAGATGGCCGACAGCCAGCTTTCGTCCGCTGCGGGCCGCTGCTGCCAGCATGCGGTCACATTCTGCGGTGGTGTTGGCCATCGGCTTTTCCACCAGCACGTGCAGCCCGTGTTCAAGAAAAAATACAGTGCTGTCGGCATGCAGATGATGCGGCAGGTTCAGGATCACCGCGTCGGCCTGCACGCGGCCGGGGATTTCCCGATAATCGGTCAGCCACGGGACGCCGTATGGTTTAGCCGCCTGTGCGGCCCTGTTCTCATCGGTGTCGCACACGGCGCACAGACAGCAGCCTTCCGCTTTTTCCAGCGCGCGGATATGCTCCATGCCGATGCTTCCGGCTCCTACCACGGCCATACGAATCATGTCGGTATCTCCTCTCTTTTCTGTACGTATGCGGTCAGCACGTCGGCAATATGGGCGCTGCGGCGCGCCATTTCCTGCTGTGCGGCCAGGTCCCGGCCCAGAAGGCGGGAAAGGGTATGTACATTGGAAAACGCGGAAAAGCAGAACATATTCAGCGAGAGCACAGTCTGCTCAATATCCAGATCCTCACGCAGAACCCCCTGACTTACTCCGCGGCGCAGCAGCTGTTCGGCGCCGCGGAACAGCTTGGGGGATGTCTCCGGAACATGCCGGGCGCCGTTCAGATTTTCCCACAGCACCAGGCGCACAAACGAGGGGTTTTCCATCAGAAAGCCGAAATAATCCAATATGATGCGCCGCACGGCTTCGGGACCGTCAAAATCCGTCTTCATCAGCGTTTCCTCGCACGACGACAAGCGTCCGTACACCGCTTCCAGCACAGCGGTATACAGCCCCTCCTTACTGCCGAAATGGGCGTAGATCAACTGCTTATTTACACCGGCCAGTCGGGCAATCCGGTCCACGCGAGCCGCATCCGGTCCTTTTTCGGTAAATTCCATTTCTGCGGCATCCAGAATTTTCTGCCGGGTAAGTGCGGCCTTTTTCTTCTGCTCCATGCACTTCTCTCCCTTTTACAGCAGGGAGCGGAGCAGCTCCGCTTCCCTGAACAGTCCTTCCGGAGTGGGGTCTTTGAGAAACTCAAACAGCAGGTCGGTACAGACAGACGCCGTCTCCAGCTCTGCTAAAAGCGCCCGCCACAGCTCCGGCCCGCCGCTTTCCCCGAGCGACAGGCGCCGGAAGGCGGGGTCACAGTGATATACATGCACCTTTTTCAGAAAGGGCAGAAGGCGCCGGAGTGCCCGGCGATTTTCTTGAGCCGACAGGGTGGGATCGACCTGAAAATACAGTCCGCAATTTGTCATGCCAACCGACTCGGCCAGCCGGACGGCAGCATCTGCATGGTCAGTCAGCGTATGCGGATGATACTCAAACGCCAGTGTGATGTTCTCTTTTGCCGCCATGCGGCACAGCGCACGGGTTTCCTCAACGATCTGCCGGAAGTATACGCTGTCTGCGTCACTGCTGCCCCGGCTGCCGGCCCACAGCCGGATCACTGGTGCGCCCAGCCGGCGAGCGGCCTCCAGATGCGGCGCAAAGGCGGCCTGCGCGTCATCGGTTTCCCCGCATCGGTAGTAGGAGCCATAAGAGGAAACCCGCAGTCCGGCGGCGGCGGTCAGCCGGGCGGCCTGCACCGCCCTGTCCGGGGTTGCGGGCGGCACATGAACATCGCCGCCCCACTCGATGCAGGACAGGCCGGCCTGCGCACAGCATGCGGGAATCTGCCGGAAATCCAGGTGACGAAAGGTTACGGAGGTCAAGCCGAGAGAAAACAAAACACATCCGCCTTTCCGGTAAAGTAAAAACCAACTAATTAGTTGCTTTTTATTTTACACGGTTCCGGCGGAGTTGTCAAGGGACGTTTGCTATGTTATGGGGATGGAGCCGGAAGCTTATCGGCAAATGATACTGGTATAGTTAAACAGGGAAAGAAAGACAAAAATGACAATGCATCGGCTGATCAATAGAGAGTATGAACTTATACGCAGACATAAAAGACATACGGCTGAATTACGAAAAATCCTTATTATAATCTCAAAAGCGAGCACTCCGAAAATGATGCACGGATGCTTGCCTTTTTGCGCGCAGCGTGTTAGGATAAGCAGGAGCGGATCCGGCCGATTCCGGCACGCGGCACAACTCCGGGCGGCTGTGGTTTTGATCCGGTGTATCCGATAACAGACAGGCAAAGGTAGGCGGCATATGGACGATATCCGATGGCTCGACGGCAGCGACGATCTGCATGAGGCGTTTGCTATACGGCTCGAGGTATTTTGTGACGAGCAGGGGTATTCCCCGGAAATGGAACTGGATGAGCTGGACCGCACCAGCCGGCATGTGCTGCTGTACCGCGGCGACGAGCCGGTTGCGACCGGCCGGCTGTATGAAAAGCGGCCGGGCGTGATGGGGATCGGCCGGCTGGCGGTGCGGCGGGCGTGGCGCGGTACCGGAATGGGCGGCGAGCTGCTTGACGCGATGGTGAAAAAGGCGGCGCAGCTCGGTGCGCAATGGGCGGAGCTCGACGCCCAGTGCCGCGTGATCGGCTTTTATGAGAAGCAGGGCTTTGCCGTATGCGGCGAGGAGCACATGGATGGCCATGTGCCGCATCGCATGATGCGCAGAAAACTGGGATAAAAAAGGGCTGCCCGATGGGCGGCCCTTTTTTATATGCTGTTTGAACCATGCACGGCGGGAAGCGTGCTGCCGATAGTGCTTGTGCAGTGCCGCGAACCGGCTGGTACGAATGGATACCGGGGGTGTGCTTTCCGCAGAAGTGCAGAAACATCGTGTTCGTGCCGGCTTATCTTATCCATAATGCCCGTCGTCGACGGCGTGTGGTTCATATGGTTTATCCGTCCTTCCGTTATGATGGGCCTCAATTGTAGCGGGCGGTGGGTCTCTGTGAAGAAAACGGGTGGATTCAGCGGGTCGGCTGCTGCGCCAGTGACTGAAACAGGCCGCTTTTCCGCATCCGACGTTTCCGGACGGCGGAAAATCCCGGGCGGCAGTTGAAAACAGGAAAGAAAAATGGTAAAATAAAGTATTAAGCCATTTGCCGGCGGGTTTGCCGCATAAGCCGCATAAGAAGGAGACGAGGAAACCATGAGCATCAGGCGTTGGGTATCGCTGCCGCTGGATAAAGATGCGGCCGCGCAGCTGTCAGAGGACTGCGGCGCCCATCCGTTTCTGGCGCTCCTGCTGAACACGCGCGGTATTACGTCGGCGGAGGACGCAGCAGAATTCCTGTACGGTACCGAACTGAATGAGGACCCGTTCAGTCTCGCGGATATGGATTTGGCGGTCGAGCGGGTGCAGCGGGCGATAGACGGCGGCGAGCGGATCGCCGTTTTCGGGGATTACGACGCGGACGGCGTCACCGCGACGGTGCTGCTGTACAGCTATCTGTCCTCGCGCGGGGCGGATGTGTTTTACCAGCTGCCGGAACGCGAGGGGGACGGCTACGGGCTTCACCGGCCGACCATCGACCGGCTCGCCGAAGAGGGAGCCAGACTCATTATCACGGTGGACAACGGCATCGCGGCGGTGGATGAGGTGGACTACGCCCGCGAAAAGGGCATCGACGTGGTGGTCACCGACCACCATCAGCCGCAGGAGGTGCTGCCGCGCGCGGTCGCGGTGGTGGATCCGCACCGGGCGGACTGTGAAAGCGCATTCAAGGAATATGCCGGCGTCGGGGTGGCGTTTCTGCTGGCCTGCGCGCTGGAGGGCGATATGGATACCGTACTGGAGGAATACGCGGATCTGGTGGCGCTGGGTACCCTCGCGGACGTGGTGTCCCTCAGCGGCGCCAACCGGGTGCTGGTGCGCCGCGGTCTGGAGTGCATCAACCGTCGGGAGAGGCCCGGCCTGCGGGCACTTGCGGAGGCGGCCGGCGCCGGCGGTAAGACATTGACCGCGACCGGCACCGTTTTTACGCTCGCGCCGCGGATCAACGCGTCCGGGCGGATGGCATCGCCGGAATACGCCGCACGGCTGCTGCTGTGTCAAAGCGATGAAGAGGCAGCCGCGCTCGCTGAGCAGGTGCAGGCCCTCAACGTGGAGCGTCAGTCGGTGGAGGCGGCTATTTTAGCAGAAATTTTGGGCAAACTGGAAAAGGAGCCGGAACGCCTGCTCGACCGCGTGCTGGTGGTGGAGGGCGAAAACTGGCATCCTGGGGTGGTGGGCATCATTGCCGCCCGCCTGCTGGAGCGTTTCGGCAAGCCCTGCATCGTTCTGTCGGTTCGTGAAGACGGCATGGCACGCGGTTCCGGCCGCAGTATCCGGGGCTTTTCGCTGTTTGAGGCGCTGACCGCGTGCAGCGATGTGCTGACCGCCTTCGGCGGGCACGAGCTGGCGGCCGGGGCCTCGCTCAAGGCGGAAGATATCCCGCGGCTGCGGGAGCGGATCAACGCCTATGCCGCGCAGCGTTTCGCCTTTATGCCGGTGCCGGAGCTGACCATCGACATCCGGCTGCGGCCGTCTCAGGTCAGCGTTGATAAGCTGCCGCTGCTCGAAGCGCTCGAACCGTGCGGGGCGGGCAACCCAGCGCCGGTGTTTGCCCTGATGCATATGCAGCTTGACGCCATTTCGCCGATCGGCGGCGGCAAGCATCTGCGCTTGTCGGTATCGCGGGACGGCACCCGGCTGACGGTGATGCGCTTCCGCCAGACGGCGGACGCGTTTCCGGTAGCGTGCGGGACGCGGCTGAATCTAGCGGTATCTATGGAACGCAACGAATATAACGGGATGGTCAGCGTATCGCTGATCGCTAAGGATATCCGCATCGACGGGGCGGATCAGGAGCAGCTCGTCGAAGGGGTGCAGCTGTACGAAAAGCTCATGCGTGGGGAGCCGCTGACCGCGCATGAGGTTCGCCTTCTGCTGCCTTCCCGGGAGGAGACTGCGGCGCTGTACCGGTATCTGCGGCAGCATCCGCGCTTTACCGGAACCCTTGAGCAGCTGACTTTCGCGGCGCCTGAAGCCGGCGGGCCGGCGAGGGTGCGCGTCAGCCTCGAGGCGCTTGGGCAAGCGCAGCTGCTCGAGACGGCGGACGACGGCGAATTTTTGTCGGTACGCCTGCTGCCGGTGCAGGGTAAGGCGGATTTGCAGGCGACGCCGGTTATGCGCCGGCTGCAGACGGCCGCAGAAGGGAAGTGAAGCAGGCGATGATCCAAAAAGAGGAATGCATTTCCGATCTGAAAAACCGCATTATGAAAAGCGAGAAAGCCTACGATCTGGACGCGGTTGACCGCGCGATCACCCTCGCCTGCTGCGCACACGAGGGACAGAAGCGCGCTTCCGGCGAGGAATACGTCTGCCATCCGCTGCAGGTGGCCTGCATCCTGGTGGATCTGGGTATGGACAGCGAGACCATCGAGGCCGCGATCCTGCACGATGTGGTCGAGGATACGCCGGTCGAGCTGGCGGAGATCCGCAAGCAGTTCGGCGAGGATGTGGCCAACCTCGTGGACGGGGTCACCAAGCTGAACAAAATCCCCTTTTCCACCCGCGAGGAACAGCAGGCCGAAAACGTGCGCAAAATGCTGCTGGCGATGTCCGAGGACATCCGGGTGATCATCATCAAGCTGGCCGACCGGCTGCATAACCTGCGCACCATCGGCTCGCTGCCCGAGCAGAAGCGCCGCGACAAGGCCAAGGAAACGATGGATATTTTCGCCCCGCTCGCGCACCGGCTCGGTATCCGCGCGGTCAAGGAGGAGCTTGAGGACCTGTCGCTGCGCATCCTCGACCCGGTGGCCTACAAGGAGATCGAGGACGCTCTCGCACTGCGCGAAAATGAGCGCAGCGCCTTTCTTGAAAGCATCCAGCAGCGCATCCGTGATCGGCTGGCAGAATTCGATATGAAGCCGTTTGTCGCCGGCCGGATCAAGAGCATTACCGGCATCTACCGCAAGATGTACATGCACGGGCGCGCTTTTGAGGAAATTTACGACATCTACGCTGTTCGGGTAATCGTGGATATAGTTAACGATTGTTACAATGTTCTCGGCATCATCCACGATATGTTCCGGCCGCTTCCCAACCGCTTCAAGGATTATATTTCTACCCCGAAGGCCAATATGTACCAGTCGCTGCACACCACCGTCATCAGTAAGGAGAAGATCCCCTTCGAGGTACAGATCCGTACCTGGGAGATGCACTATACGGCGGAATACGGCATCGCCGCGCACTGGAAATACAAGCTCGGCATTCAGCGCAAGGATAAGCTGGAGGAACGGCTCGCCTGGGTGCGGCAGTTCATCGAAAACCAGAAGGACGTCGACGACGCGGAGGATATCGTCCGCAGCATCAAGACCGACCTGTCCTCCGACGATGTGTTTGTGTTCACCCCGAAGGGGGATGTGCTGACCCTGCCGGTGGGCGCGACGGTGATCGATTTTGCCTACGCGATCCACACGGCGGTGGGCAACCGCATGGTGGGAGCCAAGGTGGACGGGCGGATCGTGCCGCTCGACTATGTGGTAAAGACCGGCGAGATCGTGGAAGTCATCACCGCGTCGGGGCAGGGGCGCGGGCCGAGCCGCGACTGGCTGAACATCGTCAAGACCGGCGAGGCGCGCAACAAGATTCGCTCCTGGTTCAAGAAGGAGCGCCGGGAGGAAAACATCGAGCAGGGCAAGCAGGAGCTGGAGCGGGAGATGTCCCGCAACGGCATCCGGCTTTCGGGCGAGCGGCTCGAGGAGTTCCTGCTCAGCCAGAGCAAAAAGCAGCACTGTGCCTCGCTGGAGGATTTTTATGCCGCGATCGGCTACGGCGGGGTGCTGCTGTCCCGCATCGTGCCGCGCATGAAGGAGGACTACCTCCGGCAGGTGCGTTCGGAGGAGGAAATCCAGCCCGAGGACGTCGTCACGGTGCCGCACCGGCACAACAACGGCGGCGTCATCATCGACGGTATGGACAACTGCCTGGTGAAATTCGCCCGGTGCTGCAACCCGGTGCCGGGGGACGACATCATCGGCTTTATCACCCGCGGCTACGGTGTATCCATCCACAAGCGCGACTGCACCAACGTACCGCGGGAGCTGGCGCTCGCGCCGGAGCCGGAGCGCTGGGTGCACGTCTACTGGGAGGATGACGCTGACAAGGAATTCAAGGCGACACTGTATATCGAGGCGCAGAACCGGCATACGCTGCTCGCGGATATTACCACCCAGCTCGCGTCCATGCACGTGATGATCCACGCCATCAACGCGCGGGAACCCAGAGACGGCCAGGCGCAGATGAGTCTGACCCTTGGGGTCAGCAGCCTGGATCACCTGAAATCGGTGGGGGCGCGGCTGGCAAAGATTCCGGGGGTGGAGCGGGTTTCGCGCTCCAACGCCGGTTAAAGGAAAGGGAAAAAGGATGAAAGTCATTTGTCTGCCGGTTGGGGAGCTGGCGACTAACTGTTATCTGGCCGCGGATGAAAACGGCGCGGCGGCAGTGATCGATCCGGGCGACGCAGCACAGGAGATTCTGGCCAGAGCGGCGCAGGAGAAGCTGACGATCGCCGCGGTGCTGCTGACCCACGCACATTTTGACCATATGCTCGCCGCCGGAGAAATCCGGGAGGCGACCGGCGCGCCGCTGTATGTGTATGCCGACGATCAGCCGGCGCTCACCGACCCGGTACGCAGCCTGACGGCGTTTTTCACGCCCGGGCAAGACCTGCGGCTGACCGCCGACCGCGTGGTGCGGGAGGGGGATGTCATCGAGGCGGGGCAGCTGCGCTTTTCGGTGCTGCACACCCCCGGCCATACGCCGGGGAGCTGCTGTTATCTGTGCGGGCGCACGCTGTTCTCCGGTGACACCCTGTTCATGGGCAGCGAGGGCCGCACCGATTTTCCCGGCGGCGACCCGCACGCACTGGCCGCCTCTCTGCGGCGGCTGGCCGCGCTTGATGGGGACTGTGCCGTTTATCCCGGCCACGGTCCCGCCACCACCCTTTCCCGGGAGAGGGCGGAAAATCCATATATAACGGGACGATACGATGAATTTGATACTTAACGGGCACAAATTCCGCTACGAAATCGAAAATATCTGCCGGCTGTTCCTGCCGCAGGAGCCGGTCACGGTGCTGTGGGACGCGCCGGAGGACGCCGCGTCCGACGGCCTGACAGCGTATACCAGGCTTATACGCGGGGAGGCCGGGACGACCATTCGCTGCGTGCTGACGCTGGAGGATTTCCGGCAGGAACGCGAGTGGACGGTGGACAACGCCGATCCGGAATACCGCGACGAGTGCGAGCTGCGCATGGCGGAAAAGCTGTATGAGCTGTTCTGCGCGCTGTTCGGCTGCACTTTGCAGTGGGGGATTGTCACCGGGGTGCGCCCGGTCAAGCTGCTGCGCCGGCTCATCCGCGAGCAGGGCGAGGAACAGGCGCTGCGTTGGTTCCGTGAACGGCTGCTCGTCGGGGAGGACAAGACTGCACTATGCCGGCGCACGCTGGAGGCGGAGGACAAAATCCTGTCGCTCTCCCGGCCGGATTCGTTCAGCCTGTATGTGTCGGTGCCGTTCTGCCCGACCCGCTGCGACTACTGCTCCTTCGTCTCCCAAACGGTGGAGCGCGCGGCGCGGCTGATCCCCGCCTATGTCGAGCGGCTGAACGAGGAGATTGCCTATACCGGCGCGCTGGCCAAAAGCCTTGGCCTGCGGCTGGAGACAGTGTATTTCGGCGGCGGTACCCCGACCACACTGTCCGCCGAACAGCTCGCGGCGGTGCTGCGGGCGGTGGAGGACAGCTTTGACCTGTCCGCGCTGCGGGAATACACGGTGGAGGCCGGCCGCCCGGACACGGTGGCCGAGGATAAGCTGCGCACCCTCAAGGCGGCGGGTGTGTCCCGCGTGAGCATCAACCCGCAGACGCTGCGGAACGACGTGCTGCGCGCCATCGGCCGCCGGCACACGGTGGAGCAGTTCTATGACGCTTTTGCGCTCGCGCGGCGCTGCGGGCTCGACAACATCAACACCGACCTGATCGCCGGACTGCCCGGGGACGACGCCGAGGGCTTTTACGGCACCTTGGAAGGTATACTTTCGCTTGCACCGGAAAGCATAACGGTGCATACGCTGAGCATGAAGCGCGCCTCCAACCTGGTGATCCAGCGCCGCGCCGACTACCGGGCGCAGGATGACGCGGTGCGCATGGTGGCGTATTCGGCCCGGCGGCTGCCGCAGGCCGGCTACCATCCCTATTACCTCTACCGCCAGAGCCGGATGGTCGGCAACCAGGAAAACGTCGGCTGGGCACTCGATGGCCGCGACGGCCTGTACAACGTATACATCATGGACGAAACGCATACCATCCTCGCCTGCGGGGCGGGTGCGGTGACCAAGCTCAAGCAGCCGGGCACCGACCACCTCGAACGCGTGTTCAACTACAAGTTCCCGTATGAGTACAACGCGGGGCTGGAGGAGATGCTGGCCAGGAAAGAGCAGGTGAAGGCCTTTTATGAAAAATACGGCGCCAAAACGGATTTTACAGCTTGCGCAGATCAATGAGCACGCCCGCACCGCGCCCGAAGCGCTGGTCGCGGAGGAAAACCGCCGCTACCGGGAGGACCTCGAGGCGCTCGCCGTCTTTCTGGCGGACAGCGACAACGGCCGGCGGCTGACTATGTTGTCAGGGCCGTCCTCATCGGGCAAGACCACTACCGCGCTGCTGCTGCGGGACAGCCTGCGGGCTAAGGGGCTCGATGCCCATGTGGTGTCGCTCGACAACTTTTACCGCGGGCGCTTCTGTGCGCCGCGGCTCGAAAACGGCGAATACGACTATGAGGCGCTCGAGGCGCTCAACCTCGAGCAGCTGCACTGCTGCATGAAGGCGCTGCTGCAGGACGGCTGTGCGCAGCTGCCGCGCTTTGACTTCGTGACCGGCCGCCCCGCGCCGGAAACTACTCTCTTACAGCTCGAACGGGATTCGGTGGTGATTTTCGAGGGCATCCATGCGCTCAATCCGGTGTTTGAACAGCATCTGCCGCGCGAGCATGTGTACAAGGTATTTGTCAACACGCTGACCCCGATTTACAGCGGCGACGAAAAATGGGTGCGCCGGCGCGACCTGCGGCTGGTGCGGCGCCTGCTGCGCGACGAGCGGTTCCGCAGCAGTTCTCCGGAAAACACCTTGAACATGTGGCGGCAGGTGGTGCGGGGCGAAAATCTCTACCTGTTTCCTTATGTCGATACGGTGGACTGGATCATCGACACCACCCACGCCTATGAACCGTGCCTGTTCGCCGGCGAACTGCTGCCGCGGCTGCACACGGTGGCGGACGATCATCCGGACGCCGAACTGGCCCGCCATCTCGAGCAGGTGCTCGACGCCTTCGTGCGTCTGCCGGATGCGCTGGTGCCGGCAGACAGCCTGCTGAGGGAGTTCCTCGGCGGCAGCATTTACGCCGAGTAACCGTTTTTGCCGGCCGGAAAAGGAGCCGTGTGCCTCTTGGACGGTGCCGGATGAGCAGGGAAAACGTATGGTTCGGCTGCTGGTTGGAAGCAAAGCATGACGGCGCGGTGCCTGGTTCATAAGGCGGAGAGGCGGCAAGTCGGGCAGCTTAATGCTGTTTTCTGTCCTTTTCCCGCCGATTTCCGGAAGGGCGGCGTGCGCGGCCGGGCCAATAGGCTGTCGGAGGATAGCCTGCGTTTATTTCCGGTTTCATTCGATGGTTGAATTTACCGGGAAAAAGGAGTATACTAAAGGCAGCAAAGCAAAAAGGTGTTCCAAACCGGATACGGCGGACGATGCAGCCCGCCGCAGCAGGAAAGGGAGGAAGAGAGTATGGCAAGCTTTGAAGAGGTTCTGTATAAAGCCAAGTCGGTGGCGGAAACCGCCGGCAAGAAAACTGCAGATTTTGTGGAGGTTACCCGCCTGAAAATGAATGCGGCGGAGATCGAAAAGGATATCGCCGCGACCTTTGAGGGCCTTGGCCGCCTGATTTACGACGGCCGCAAGGATGAGCAGGACGTCACCTCGATGGTGGACGAATGCGTCCTCAAGGTGGATGAGCTGCAGGCCAAGCTCGACGAGGTACGCAAAAAGATCTACGAGTACCAGAAGGCGGTGCGCTGCGAAAAATGTGGCACGGTCAACACCGACGACTCGGCTTACTGCAAGCGCTGCGGCGCGCGCATCGGGGAATAACCGGACGGTGCACAACATAGGGGCAAACCTGCGGGTTAGCCCCTATGCTTTTATTATGGCGGAATGTCTGGATTGCGCAGAAAGGGGTTGGCGGCAGCCATGAATATCCCGTTGGAACAATACCGGCAGGCGGCGGACTACATCCGCGCGCACCTGACCGGACAGCCGGAGGTGTGCCTGGTGCTCGGCTCCGGGCTCGGCCGTCTGGCTGATGAGGTGGAGGATGCCGTGCGGATCCCTTATGCGGATATCCCCGGCTTTCCCCGTTCAACGGTGGCCTCCCACGCCGGCATGATGCTGTGCGGAAGGCTCTGCGGCCGCGAGGTGATCGTGATGGCCGGGCGATTCCACTATTACGAGGGCTACGACATGGAGACAGCGGCCTTTTACGTACGGGTGATGCACCTGCTGGGGGTGCGCCGTCTGCTGCTGACCAATGCCGCCGGAGGGGTGAACCCCGATTTCCGGGTGGGCGATTTCATGCTCATTGCCGATCACATCAAGCTGTGCGCTGAAAGCCCGGCGCGCGGCGCGGGGGAGCCGGCCTTCGGTCCGCGCTTTTTCGACATGACCCGCACCTATTCGCCGGCGCTGCTCACCCTCGCGCGCACTTGCGCGCAGACGCTCGGGCAGCCGCTGCGGGAAGGGGTCTATTTCTTCATGGCCGGTCCGCAGTTTGAAACGCCGGCGGAAATCCGCGCGGTCCGCCTGCTCGGCGGGGACGCGGTAGGCATGTCCACTGTGCCGGAGGCGGTCGCCGCTGCGCAGTGCGGGATGGCGGTGCTGGGCATCTCCTGTATCACCAACATGGCGGCGGGCATGGTGCCGCAGTCCACGGTGAGCGACGACGAGGTGACGGTCAACGCTGCGCAGGCTTCGGGGCGGTTCATCCGCCTGATGAAGGCGATCCTCGGGGCCTTGGAAAGGGAGGATGCAGCGTGTGAAAAATAGTTTTTCACACGGCTGTTTATACCGTTCCGGTGCTATGCACCGGGATTTTGTCCGCCTGACGGCCGGCAAAACCGATCCAAATAGAAAAAGGAATGGGGATTGACATGCTGTTTCGGCATATTGATGTACTGCGGGCGGACGGCACGCTGCTGCCGGCGGTGTTCGTTGGGGTGCGGGATAAGCGCATTGTTTATATAGGAAAGGAAGAGCCGGCGGGGAACTGGGGCGAAACGGTGGACGGCGCCGCTTACCTGATGATTCCCGGTCTGGTCAACAGCCACACCCACGTGGCGATGACCCTCATGCGCGGTTACGGCGACGACATGCCGCTCGACCGTTGGCTCAACGACCGGATTTTTCCCTTTGAGGATAAGCTGACCGGCGAGGACGTGTACTGGGGCAGCCTGCTCGGCATCGCCGAGATGCTGCGCAGCGGCACCACCTCGTTTTCGGATATGTACTATTTCTGCGACCGGGTGGCGCAGGCGGTGCGGGAAAGCGGCATCAAGGCGAATATCGGCCGCGGCATCAGCTGCTTCGACCCGGATAAGCGGTTTGCCGATCTGCCGGCGTACCGGGAGCTGACGGAACTGCTCGATGGCGTGCACGGGGAGGACGACGGCCGCATCCAAATCGATGTCGCGCCGCATTCGGAGTATACCACACGGCCGGATATCCTGGCGGACGCTGCGCAGCTCGCCGCGGATCACCGCGCCCGCATGCAGGTGCACGTCTCCGAGACACGCAAAGAGCATCTCGAATGCGTGGGACGGCATGGAATGACCCCGGCGCAGGTGCTCGAGAAGACCGGCGTGCTGGATCAGCCGGTGACGGCGGCGCACTGTGTGTGGCTGAGCGAACCGGATATGGCGCTGTTCGCCGCGCACGGCGTGACGGCGGCCCACTGCCCGAAAAGCAACCTCAAGCTCGCCAGCGGCATCGCTCAGGTGGAGAAGATGCAGCGTACGGGCATGTCTGTGGCGCTCGGCACCGATTCGGCGGCGAGCAACAACGCGCTCGACATGCTCGAGGAGATGCGCACCGCGGCGCTCATCGCCAAGGGGGTGTCGCTGGATCCCTGTGCGCTGTCTGCCGGGACGGTGCTGCATATGGCGACCCGCGAAGGGGCGCTCTCACAGGGACGCGAGGACTGCGGCGACATCGCCGAGGGCATGCGGGCGGATCTCGTACTGCTGCGCCGGGACAGCACCCGCATGACCCCCTGCCACAACGCGCTGTCCAACCTGCTGTACGCGGCGCAGTCCGCGGATGTGGCTATGACAATGGCCGACGGCCGGGTACTGTACCGCGATGGGCAGTTCCCGACCCTTGACATCGAGCGGATCCGGTGGGAGACAAACCGCTGCGTGGCCCAGCTGCTGAAAAGGACGTGAATCGTTTGGCCGAACGCAAAAAACAGAGCTTTCTGCAGGGCGCTTTGATTTTGTCGCTCGCCGCGGTGCTCACCAAGGTGATCGGCGCCCTGTTTTTCAAAATACCGCTGAAAAACCTCAATTCCACCGCCTACGGTTATTTTGAGGCCACCTACAACGTGTACGTGCCGATTTATACCGTGTGTACGGCCGGTTTCCCGACGGCGGTTTCCCGTATGGTGTCCGAGAGCATCGCGCTCGGGCGCTACCGGGATGTGAAGACCATCTTCCGGGTCGCGTTCCGGGTGTTTCTGGTCACCGGCCTGGTGGGCACGCTGCTGATGCTCGGCCTGTCGTCTTTTTATCCGGAGTTCGTCAACCTGCCGAACACCCGGCTGACCATGATCGTAATGGCGCCGGCGATCCTGTTCTGCTGCCTCGTTTCGGCCTACCGCGGCGTCTATGAGGGGTCGCGCAACATGACCCCAACGGCGATTTCGCAGATCGTCGAGGCGGTGGGCAAGCTGCTGTTCGGGCTGAGCCTGGCGGCCGGCGCGCTCCAGCTCGGGCAAAGCCGGTTCGCTGCCGGGCTGCCGGTATACGGCCGGATGGCCGAAACGGCCGAGCAGGCGGTGGAGTTCAGCCTGCCGTATGTGGCGGCTGGCGCGATGATCGGTGTAACGGCCGGCTCCTTTTTCGCGCTGCTGTATATCATGATCCGCTACCGTGCCCGCGGGATCGGCTTCACCCGGACGGAGCTCGGCGGCGCGCCGCCGTCGCCCTCTTCCCGGCGGATGTTCCGCAGCCTGCTGCGGGTGGCGATCCCGGTCGCGCTCGGCACGCTGGCCACCCAGCTGACAAATATGATCGACGTGGTGTCGCTGCAGAAGTGTCTGGCGATCGTCATGGAGCGCAGCGGCGATATCGTGGAGGGCATGTACGCCGCCCAGATCGCGGCCGACGGCACCACCGACGTGCTGGGCTTTCTGACCGGCAACCGCGGCGCGGTGGTTACCTTTACCAACCTCGTGCCCAACGTCACCCTTACCTTCGGCATCAGTGCGCTGCCGCTGATTACCTCGGCATGGGCGCTGCGGGATAAGCGCAAGCTCAAATCCACCGTTTCGCTGGTGTTGCGGATCACCATGCTGGTGGCCACCCCGTGCGGCATCGGACTGGCGGTGCTGGCCCGGCCGATCATGCGCATGGTCTATGACGACGTGACCGCGCAGGTCGCCGGCCCGATGCTCGAGGTAATGGGCATCGCGGTGATTTTCATCTGTCTGGTGGCGCCGATCAACGCTATGCTCCAGGCGGTCGGACGCGCCGACATCCCCGCCAAGATCGTGCTCGTCGGCGGGGCGGTCAAGCTGCTGCTCAACACCACGCTGGTGCTCAATCCCTACATCAACATTATGGGATCCGCGTACAGTACCCTTGCGTGCTATGTGGTGATGGTGGTGCTCAGCCTGATCGCGCTGCTGAGGGTGGTGCGCGTGCGGCTGAAGTGGCGGGGGATCTTTCTTAAGCCACTGTTTTCCGGCGTGCTGTGCGGGGTGGCGGCCTGGGCGGCCAACGGCCTGCTCGCGCGCATTATGCCGGGGACCGTGGCCACCATTCTGGCCATCCTCATTGCCGGCATTGTCTACGTGCTTTTGCTGCTTCTGCTCGGGGCATTTACCCGCGAAGATATTTTAATGCTGCCAAAAGGACAAAAAATTGCACAAATACTTGAAAAACGCGGCTGGATAGGGTAATATATAAGCAGTTTTCAAAAATCCGCCGTATTTTGAGGGTTTTACATGGCTGTTTCGTTTGAATTTAAGGAAAAATACACAATAAGTGATCTGCTCGAGATCATGCGCCTGCTGCGCACCCCGGAAGGGTGCCCGTGGGACCGCGAGCAGACCCACGAAAGCATCCGGTCGAACCTGCTGGAGGAAACCCACGAGGCACTTGAGGCCATCGACCGCGGGGATATGCCGCTTTTGCAGGAGGAGCTCGGCGACGTGCTGCTCCAGGTGGTGTTCCACGCGCAGATGGAACAGGAAAAGGGCTCGTTTACGTTTGACGACGTGGCGGACGGCATCTGCAAAAAGCTGGTGGTTCGGCATCCTCATGTTTTCGGCGACGTGACGGCGGACGACGCCGGCCAGGTGCTCAAAAACTGGGACGCCATCAAGCGCGAGACCAAGGGTGGCAAAACCCAGGCCGATATGCTGCGTGCGGTGCCGCGCGCGCTGCCCGCACTGATGCGGGCGGGCAAGGTGCAGAACCGCGCACGCCGGGTGGGCTTTGACTGGCCGGACGTATCCGGTGCGATGCAGGCGCTCGACAGCGAAACAATGGAGCTCAAACAGGCGGTTGCTTCCGGCGATACCGCCGCGATGGAGGAAGAACTCGGGGATCTGCTGTTTTCGGCAGTCAACGTTTCCCGGTTCATCGATATCGATGCCGAGCAGGCGCTTACCGGCGCGACGGATAAGTTCATCCGCCGCTTCACCGTGGTCGAGCAGCTTGCTGCCGAGCGCGGGGTGGACCTGGCTTCCGCTTCGCTCGAGGATCTCGATCGACTGTGGGATGAGGCCAAACGGCATCCTTCCGCATGAAAACGACCCGCGGCTGGCGGGTGCATCCAACTTGCCCATGCGCGGTATTACCCGCTGGTGATAAAAATTTAGGAGGTACAAAGCAAATGAACAAGGTTGAACTGATTGCTGCTGTTGCTGAGAAGGCCGGACTGTCCAAGAAGGATTCCGACAAGGCTGTCGCCGCTGTCCTGGAGTCGATTGTCGACGCGCTGGCGTCCGGCGATAAGGTCCAGCTGGTTGGCTTCGGTACTTTTGAAGTGCGTGCCCGTGAGGCGCGGACCGGCCGCAACCCCCGTACGAAGGAAACCATCCAGATCCCGGCTTCCAAGCAGCCGGTTTTCAAGGCGGGCAAGTCCTTTAAGGATGCCGTCTCGAAATAAGCGGTTCGTATCGTGGAAAAGCCGTCCGTTTGTGCGGGCGGCTTTTTGCTTGGAACAAGCAGCAGGTCACCCGTGCGGCGGAGAGCGCGCGGCGGATGTGTACAGCCGCCGGCAGTTTGCCGGCGCGCCCGGTGTGCCTTTCCCGACAGGCGTACCTTTGTCGGCGCTGCCCAGATGATCATCCACGGAAAGGAATGTCGATATGCGTTTGGATAAATATCTCAAGGTATCCCGCCTGATCAAGCGCCGCACAGTGGCGAACGACGCCTGCGATGCCGGCCGCGTGACGGTCAACGGCAAACCCGCGCGTGCCTCCTACGAAGTGAAGGAGGGGGACGAGCTGGGCATCACGCTCGGCGCCCGCGCGGTGCGGGTACGAGTGGTGTCGGTGCAGGAAACGGTGGCAAAGAACGATGCCGCACTGTTGTATCAGATGCTCGAATAACAGGCAGTGGAATCCCCGGTGCTGTTGTCCGATAATTCGGGCGGCGCCGGGGATTTTTTTGTGTTTTCGCCGGGTTTAACGCCGGCGTGGGCAGATTGCCGGCCCTTGGTCGTCCTTTCCGCTGGACGCCGCGCACCGCTGACCGGCCGGCAGGAATATTCGTCCTGCCGGCGCTTACAAAAAGAGAGAAAATTTTGGAAAAAGGGGTTGACAACAGTGGGATAGATTGCTATACTATTTTTGTAATCAATACAATGAAATAATAAATACAAAAAGAGGAGGCCTATGGATACTCGCACACTAGCGGCGGCGCTGTCAGCGGCCGGACTGCGGCCCACCCAGCAGCGGATTGCCGTATACGCGTACCTTTTGGCACATCCGACCCATCCGACGGCGGATACCATTTATCAGGCGATGGCCGCTGAGTATCCGACCTTTTCCCGCACCACGATTTACAATTCCCTGCGCGCGTTGTCGGCAGCCGGTCTGATCCGGACGCTGAATATTGAGGCGGAGGAACAGCGCTTTGACGGCACAGCTGCAGATCATGGGCATTTTCGCTGTGCCGCCTGCGGAGAGATATTTGATTTTCCGCTGGATGAAGAAAAGCTGGCCGCGCTTTGCCCGGAGGGCTACGAGGTTCAGGTACGGGATGTGTATCTCCAAGGGAGATGCCCGGCCTGCGGGACCCTGCACCATTGTCCGCAATAACCTTTACATATCACTTTAACGTATCAGGAGGAAACAAAAATGAAAAAGTATGTTTGTGCGATCTGTGGTTATGTCCATACCGGCGACGAGCCGCCGGCAGTCTGCCCGGTGTGCGGCGCAGGCGCCGATAAGTTCAACGAGATGGCGGCCGCTCCCGCTGCTGCGCCTTCCGCTCCGGCGGCTGCCCCGCAGGCTTCCGGCCGCGAGTGGGCGGATGAGCACCGCGTCGGCATTGCGGCCGGCCTGGATGCGGAGGTCGTGGAGATGCTCCGCGCCAACTTCACCGGCGAATGCAGCGAGGTGGGCATGTATCTGGCGATGGCCCGTGTCGCGCATCGCGAGGGTTATCCGGAAATCGGCCTGTACTGGGAAAAGGCCGCGTACGAAGAGGCGGAGCACGCCGCGAAGTTTGCGGAGCTGCTCGGCGAGGTCGTGACCGACTCCACTCAGAAGAACCTGCAGATGCGCGTTGACGCTGAATGCGGCGCGACCGCCGGCAAGATGCAGCTTGCCAAGCGCGCCAAGGAGCTGGGCTACGACGCTGTGCACGACACTGTGCATGAGATGGCCAAGGACGAGGCTCGCCACGGCAAGGCATTTGAAGGACTTTTGAACAGATACTTCAAATAAGCGAAAAACTGCATAAATAAAGGGTTTATGAGACATTCACCGCTTTTGGTGGGTGTCTCTTTTTTTGCGTGGTTTTCGGGGGGGTGGATAAAAAGTGGATATTCCTCTACTCCATACTATAAAAACACATGAAAAGTGGAATAGTCAAAAGTGGATATTTTGGTTTTCCTAGATTCCCATTTCCTTTGCCCTGCGGTAAAAGGTGTTGGGTTTTAAGTTCAACCGCTTCATTGCTTCTGTTGCTGTGATTTCTCCCGACCGCCACAAAGCACGTTCTGTTTTCCATTCAAAAAACAACTCGATTTCTTCCCGAGGCTTACCGAACAGGGCCTTGCTTTCGTCTTGTCCCATAGGGTTCCTCATAAAATAAGAAAAGGTATGAGGGAAATAGAAATTTCCTCATACCTTTTCTTGGTTTTCGTGCAAACGGTAATCAACCAGCATCTCTATCATTTGATAATCCGACGCTGTTAATTGTGAAAGCTTATCCGCTAAATTATTAAAATCGCTATCTGTACGTTTGCCGGTCAATATATAATCGGTGCTGGTTTTGAGTATATCGCACAACTTCAGGAGATTTTCAATTTTTATCGCCTTGTTTCCTCTCTCGATGTTGGAAATCATTTGGATAGATACGTTCATACGTTCGGCGGTCTGCTCTTGGGTTAATTTCAATTCTTTTCGCCGTTCAGCAATGCGGACGCCAATTTCTTTCAAATCCTCTGTTTTCATATATTCACCACCCATCCTGTGGTTTTAGTATATGGCTTTTTAGGTTGATTTATGATCGCCTAAAGATTTATAATGTTAATCTTTAGATGTATAATAGCGAAAAATACACCTAAAAAAGGGGGATCCGTTGTGAGAAGTTTTTAAGTATAAGAATTTATTTAAAAGGTTATCGGCAGATAGAGAAAAACGGGATGATTTGGATGCTGTTCCACGGAACTGCAGAGAATGCGAATTATTAGGGATTTGCAGGGATAAAAATAATGACTGGAAATGTCGTCACGGCTGTATGGTGTTGCACTCTGAACAAGAGATATGGCGGAAAGTAAAAAGTCTACTTTAAAAAATTTTTTAAGAGGAGTTCGTCGTTTTTGTATATGGAGAGGTCTTTATATATATAATCGCCTATTTTACGGCCTGGCCGCCGTATGGGAAATAGAAGTTAAGGAGCGGGTAGAGTATGAAAATCAAAAATGTATTATGCGCCGTATTATGTCTGTGTTTATTGAGCGGGTGCAGCGGTCAGCCGCAGCAGGGGACAGAAAGCGGGAAACCGGAGAGCGCTGTAAATACCAGCGGTCAGGCAGAAATTGCCACTACGACGACTGCGCCTACAACGGCAGTTGAAGAAAAGCACTCTTCACCGGAAAAAGCCGTAGAGGAATTTTGCAGGGCCTATGGTCAAGGGGACATAGAAGCCTTTAAAAAAATTGTACCACCTGATTTCGTATACCTAATGAACAGCAAGCCTGATTTTATTTCTGGCTTGGAAGAGGAGTTTCAATCCTATCATCCCTTTTCAATGAGAGTGGCAGAGTTTAGACAGAACATAGAAATAGAAAAAGGTGAAGAGGCGTATACCTACTATTTGCAGGCTTTCACAGAAATTGGTTCCACAAATGCTGAACAAATAACGATATATACGGTTCCGTATTATGTCGGTGAAGATTTGGTGGATAGTGGGGATGACAACTGGTTTTATTGTGTTCTGGAAAAGGGCAGATGGTATGCAATTACCGTTGAATTTGAATCTCCAAAAAATGGGTAATATAAAAGGAGCTGATAAGGTATGGAAATCAAAAGATTATTATGCGGTTTAGTGTGTCTTTGTCTGTTGAGTGGGTGTAGTGGAACCGGGGATGAAAGTCATTCCAATGCTGATTTATCACAGGTAATTACTTCTTCACAGGGAAACAATTCAAGTGCCGCCAGTGAGGATGATAATCAGTCGACTCCGGAGAAAGCCATATTAGAATTTTGCGAAGCCTTTAACAAGGGAGATCTGAAGAAAACAAAAACACTTATGCCGCAGGATTTCATCCGTACTATTGAAGAAAATCAATTGGAATATTTTAAGAATGCTTCTATTGAGGATGATTTTTTACCTGATTTTATGCGTGGTGTCTTTGTAGATAAATTTGTGCAGTCAGAAGAAGCAAAAGATCCCCGTATGCTTGAATATTTTCCCGATAGTGAAAAGGTACTGATATACTATGTAAATGTATCTGTGCCTTCAAGCGATAACGACACAACAGGCAACTATAATAAAGCTGAAAATTTTGGCCTATTCGCGTGTGCCTTACAAAATGGAAAATGGTATGTTGCTATGAACGAAGATGAGTGGAAATAATTAAAAGTTAAGGAGCGGGTAGAGGATGTACAAGGAAAACACGATCGGAGATAAATTGAAAAAGTGGGCAAACGGGTTATGTGTGGCGTGTATGGTCTTATGCAGTATTGGAGCGGTGGCTTCGCTGATAGCCTATGGAGTGAATATGTCAACATACAACGAAGAAAAAGACTATGTAAAATACTATTTAAATGGGGATGTCGAATACCCAAGCTTATATAGGGCAGGGCAAACGGCGGTGTCTGCCAAACAGACAGCGGATGCTTGTTTATTGTATATACCTGCTCTGGCGGCAACAGCAATCTTATCCCCGATTTTGTTTGGCGGCATGTATGCGTTGGGGGTAATCGTAATTGAACTCCAAAAAATCAATACCTGCAAATTTGCTCCTGCCGTTGGCTTCATAGCCGGCAATACCCCGGAAGCATAAAAGAAGAGGAGAGAATGAAAATGAAGCTGAAAATTATTCTATGCGCCGTATTGTATATGTGTCTGTTGAGCGGGTGCAGCGGTCAGCAGCAGGGGGCAGAAAGCGGGAAACCGGAGAGCGCGGTAAATACCAGCGGTCAGGCGCAGACAACGACGACTGCGCCCACGGCAGCAGTTGAAGAAAAGCACTCTTCACCGGAAAAGGCTATCGAGGAGTACTGTAAGACTTTTTCTGATAAGAATATAGAATCCTGTAAAAAAATTGTACCGCCGGATTATTTGTATTACATAGACGCAAATAAAGAAGAAAATCCAAATGCAGGCTGGTGGGTTGGAAGCGGTGAAAACAATTCGGATAAAATAAGAGTGACAGAATTTAAGAGCAATATTGAGTTGGAAAAGGGAGAGGAAATGTATGAATGGTATCTGAACTATTATACCGCAATTAAATCGACAAACGCAGAAAAGATAACCATGTATACAACCTCTGCTGTTGTGAGTGATTCTATTGAAGAAGAACAAACCGCGGATATACAATTTTTCTGTGTTCTTGAAGAAGGAAAATGGTACGCAATTATAGCCGACTAATGCAAACAGGAGGGAGAAAAGGCTGTTCCTGCACCCGGACAGCGGCATAATCCCCTCGGGCACTCTGACGCCACACGTAAAACGGGCCGGCAGCATCGCTGCCGGCCCGTTTTACCAACCGAGGCTCAAATTCATACCGCCTTCATTCTTGGCTGCTCCGGAAATCGCGGATAAAGCAGATACGCGGACGGTGACAGGAGGGACACGGCCTGCCGAGGTTCGGGCGAATTTTATGAGGACACCGATTTTCCTCTTGCGGATTCGCTGGGGATATGATATTCTGAAGGCGTACAGGTTTATAAAAAGGGGGAATGGGTTTTGCCGAAAAAACGCTCTATCCCTTCGTTTTTCAGCCGCTTTGTTATCTCCTATGTCTGGCTGCTTTATCCAGCGCTGCTGCTGATTTTGATGGGCATTCGTTTCCCGGAGGAGAAACTTTTACACGGGTTGACGTTCGCTTTTACGCTGTTTGCGCTCGACGTGGTTGTTTTGCTGACGGTGCGGTATCGGGCGGTAATCGCGTTGGTTGTACTTCTCATTTTGGCCGGCTGCGCGGGCGCAGTGTATACGCTGCGCTGGCGGGGGGATCACCGATATATCAGCGAGGTGCAGTCGATCACCGCCTATCGTTATGCAGACAATCCGGATTATGTCCGTTTCGAGATCCGGGGACGCATCCGGAATTGGTATTATGACGGCGGGGTTTACGAGAATGTGGTGATGACCGGCTATGAGCCGGGCGGGGAGAGAATGTATTTCCGCATGGCGTCCGAGTCGGAGCCGCTCACCATCTCCCGCCGGGGAACCGCCTTCACCATCCGTCTGGACGTGGACGTCTCGTCCCGCAATACCGACCTGACGGTGGAGGAATATATCTTCCAGCTGCGTTATCATCTCGATCCGACGAAGGCGCACGAATGCGCCCTGCGCATGCGCGATTTCCGGCGCGTCCGCATCCGCTGGGAGGAGCCGCGCGCGGTGGACGACTGCCTGCTTGCGGCATAGCGCGGCGGACGCTGACGCATGGAAGAAGCATCCGGCGCAAGGGGCGGCGCCAATCTGGGAGGGGGAAGTGGCCATGTCGGAAAAACGCTTTGACAGCTCCTTTTTCAGCCGCTTTTTTATTCGTTACGGCTTGATGCTTTACCTGGCGTTTCCGCTGATTATTTTGGGGATTCTCCACCCGTACGAGGGTCCCTTATACCTGCTGGTGATCGGCTGCGGTCTGCTCGCGCTCGACGTGGTTTTATCGCTGCGGCTGCGGCAGCGGGCGGCGACCGTGATGCTGGTGCTGTTTGTTCTGGCCTGCTGTGCCGAGGCACTGTATACGCTGTACTGGAACCGGTATCACCAGTTTGTCAGCGAGGTGCAGTCGATCACCGCCTACCGGTATGCGGACAACCCGGATTACGTCCGCTTCGAGATCCGGGGGCGCATCCGGAACTGGTATTATGACGGCGAGGTTTATGAAAATGTGGTGCTGACCGGCTATGAGCCGGGCGGCGATATACGGTATACTCGTATGGCGTCTGAGTCAGAACCGCTCACCATCTCCCGCCGGGGGGCCGCTTTCACCATCCGGCTGGACGTGGATGTCTCGTCCTATGAATGGGGACCGCCGGTCGAAGAGTATTTGTATGTACTGCGGTATCGCACCGGCCGGGAAACGTCGATAAAAAGCGCCGTTTTTATGAATGATTTCCGGCGCGTCCGCATCCGCTGGGAGGAGCCGCGCGCGGTGGACGACTGCCTGCTTGCGGCATAGCGCGGCAGGGCACCGCCGTGCCGGCCTGAACACGGGGCGCTTTTCCCGCTGCGACACGGTGACGTATTCCGCAAAAGGGAGCGGGAGCCGCCGCAGGATACCGGCTCGGGCTGTGACATGTGGGTACCGCATAGCCCGGCGGCGCAGCGGCAAAACAGGGCTATCCGTTTTCGGCAGGGACATGGGCAGGCTGCCCGGATTTCCTCCCGCGGATCGCAGCGAAAAAAAGCCCGGCCGATCGGCCGGGCTTTTTCCGAATAAATTTTTACGCTGCGGTCCGGCCGCAGCTCAGGCCATGTCCAGCAGAAGTTCCACCGGGCAGTGATCCGATCCGTAAATCTCCGGGCGGATTTTCGCCTCCCGTACCTGAGCGGACAGCCGCTGGGAGACGAGAAAATAATCGATGCGCCAGCCTGCGTTGTTTTCGCGTGCGTGGAAGCGATAGGACCACCAGCTGTAAGCGCCGGTCTCTTCCGGATGCAAAAGCCGGAAGCTGTCGATGAAGCCGGCGTCCAGCAGCGCGGAAAATGCGGCGCGTTCCTCGTCCGAAAAACCGGCCTTTCCCCGGTTCGGCCCGGGATTCTTCAGGTCGATTTCCCGATGCGCCACGTTGAGATCGCCGCAGACCACCACGGGCTTTTTCTGATCGAGCGCCGTCAGATAGGCGCGGAAATCCGCCTCCCACTGCAGACGGTAGGCGATGCGCGCCAAACCGTCCTGCGCGTTGGGGACATACACGTTTATCAGATAGAAGGCGGGAAATTCCAGCGTGATCGCGCGCCCTTCGTGGTCGTGCGCGTCCACGCCGAGCCCGTAGCGCACGTCAACCGGCGGCTGGCGGCAGAATACAGCCACACCGCTGTAGCCCTTCTTGTCGGCGTAATTCCAGTACTGGTGATATCCCGGCAGTTCGAGTTCCAGCTGACCCGCCTGAAGCTTGGTTTCCTGCAGGCAGAAAATATCGGCGTTTTCGTTTTGAAAGATGTCGGCAAAGCCTTTGCCCATACAGGCGCGAAGGCCGTTGACGTTCCAGGACAGGCATTTGATCATGGCGTTCTCCTCCTTGTGTGAGTATCAGTATAGCAGATCGCCGGCCGTCCTGTAAACACCCTGTGGACAGCTTTTGGCAGAAGCGGTTTTGCCGGACATGCGGCCGGGAAAATGCACGGGAAATCCGTCAGTACATAGACGATTTGAACGACCGACTTTCAGCGGTGGAAAAGGAGGGCTGCTGCGAAAACGTCACGGTGAACGCTGTGTTGGCCGCCTATATCGGGAAGGCCAAGCAGCAGGATGTCCGGGTGATGGTGAACGCGGGGATCACGCAGAAGCTGCCGATGGATTCTGATTTACTACAATAACCGCAGGATAAGGTCAAAACTAAAGGGCTTGCCGCCCGCAATTCACAGACAGCAAGCCCTATCGGCAGCTTGAACTATTTGTCTTCCTTTTTGGGGTCACATCAAGTTGATGCAACCCCGCTTTTTATTCTTCAGCGCCTGGTATCGTCGTTCAGGAAGGAACCGAGGGATACATCCTCCGCAATCTCACGCGGAGCAGAAGGCATACGCGCAGAGGAGGAATAGATATCCCGGCTTTCGTCCTCCACAGGCGTCCGCACCGGCGCAGGCGTTGTATTAGAGAGGGGAGAACCGGTATTTGGGGCGGAAGGGTCGTACAGCGGCACAGCTGTCACGCTGTTTCCTTCTCCGCCGTCCAGCGGCGGTATACCGCCATCCGGTCCGGGGAGATTTCCGTCGCCGTCCCCGCCGTTTTCGCCGTCATCGGTCGGCGGCGTATCGTCGCCATCCTTTGGCTTGCGGATAACGAAGAAGAAGATCAGCAGGCCGGCGCCGATCAGCAGCACCGCCGCAATGACCAGCATGATAATAACCACGGCCGGACTGCCGCTGGAACGAAAAGCGGAAGACGGGATGAATCCCAGCAGGGTAAAGGTCGAAAGATTGTTGGTAGTAAAGCGGATATAGCCGTCTTTTACTTCGGTTTGCGTCAGATTGCTCAATCCATTTTCGCCGTATACCGCGACGCTGATAATATCCGCGCTTTTCATGCTGGCCGGTACCGGCAGCTGAATGGTATACTGCACGTTTTCCGTCTGATTGACCGCTGGGAAAATCACCTCACCCACGCGCGGATCGTTGAGCACCAGCGAGAGGGAAAAGGTCGTGTGCGCTACTTTATCCACGTCATAGGAAGCATACGCCTTGTTGCCGGCAGTGGCTTCAGTAATCATCTGCGGCTGAATGGAGGAGTTGGCATGACGCATCAGCATCATGACGCTGCCGCCGGAGGTGCCGACCAGAGACTCAAACATAGCCGGGGTGATAATCAGCCGCGCGCGGTCGGCAAAATCGGCCTGTGTCAGGCCAAAGTTGCCAAGCACCACGTTTTCATAGGTGACATTCAGGGAAATCATCCCCTTATCGTCAATTGCCGTGGTGCCGGCGCCGGTGATGGTGGCCTGTGTCTGGGTGGTTTCGGTGGTATTCCCGGAAGTGGGAGGGGTGGTGGAATCCGAGGGGGGAGGCGTGTTTGTGGTATCGTTGTTCGTGGTGGTCGTTGTGGAGGGATCGTCGGAGGTCGGAGGGCCGGATTCCTCCAGCGCCTTAATGGCCCCGGTGTATTTTATCGAAGGATTGTTTTGATCTTCCTGATTTTCCACGACTATCTGAACCGTAGCCAAATCCGATACGGACTGACGGAAAGCAATCACGCCATCGTCACCGGTGGTGCCGTCGAGCAGGTCGGTGGAACCGATGCGGACAATGACCCGCAGTCCGGCCAGCGGATATTGCCACTTTTTATCGGTCAGTTTGACCGTGATGGTGCCGTTGTTGTACGCTGCATCAATATTGACATCCAGCGTTCCTTCTGTCCAGGACAATGGGGCGACTCGGATGACGTATTTGTTCACCTCATAGGCGAGGCTGTGTGCCTGCGGGGAAATGTTGTTGCCCAGATTGGCGGAAAAGCCATCCGACGAAGTGGTGACTTTTTTGATGGTGTCGTCGACCCGAACCTGCGAAACCTTCCAGCGGTTTCCCGACAGCTTGACCGTCAGCATTCCGGTATCGCCATTAAAGGTACGGGAGAGTTCCTCGAAAAACGGCACGGTTTCCGGTTCCATTGCCGCGAAGGTCACGCCATTGATTTCCTGTTCTTCCGTCGACACGGTGACCTCTTCTGCGCCCTCGGGAATGGAAAACGTAACCGTACCATCCTCACCGGCTGCGGCGGTCAGTTCACTGCCGCCGGCAGAAGCCTTGACGCGGAGACCGCTTAGCCCCTGACTGCCGTTTTGGCTTTCAAGCCGGACGGTGAGCTGCCGGCCGATGATGGCCAGCGCGTTTTTGTCCACACCGCGGATGGCAACGGGCGTGTTTGTTTCTTCCGGCTCTGCTAAAGCGGCGGGAGAAAGGCTCACAATAAGCAAAAATAAACTGAAAAAGAGCGCCAGGGCTTTTTTCATCCTGAATTCATCCTTTCCTTCCGAACGTAGCTAAAAGGAGATTTTGTATTAGAATAGCATAAAACGACCCGAATGTAAACCTTACGACCGAAATCGTTCGCCGAGGGTAATGAAACGGATCACCGGAACCTGGCGCAGCAGGGCGCTGAGCAGCACAGACAGCAGCCAAACGGCCGCCGCAAGCAGCAGCATGGTCAGCACCGCAGGAAACGGCAGAGCAGAAAATACCGGTTCAAGCAGCCGGAAAAACAGCATGTGGCAGAGATATACGCCGAAAGACAGGGAGGCCAGTACCGTCACGGCGCGGGATGCCGGCCGGCTGTCGGTGCTGCGGAACACACCGAAAACGCCGACGGCCGTCAGCAGGACATTCGGCATGAAATATTGATAGAAGACCGCGTTGAGTTCGCCTGCGCGCCGGGTCATCAGCCAGGTGAGCATCGCGGTCACGGCCATCCCCGCGACGGCGATGAGGGCACAGACGGTGCGGTTTGGCAGCCGGGGAGCGGTGGACAGATACCAGCCGAGCAGGACATAGCCGGCATAACCGCCGAGAATGTCCAGGTTGGCATAATCCTGAAGCGCCAGCGCCGGAAACAGGCCGGCAGCTGCGCGCCAGAGCGAACTGAATACAAACCAGACAAGCAGGAGATAGCCCACCGTATGTCTGTTGGCGCAGCGGGTAATCAGCCGAAAAACCGGAAGCAGCAGATAGATGGCCGCCAGCGCATACAGATACCACAGATGGATTTCGGCCGGCTGGCGGAAAAAGTGCCGTATCGCATCTGCCGGTGAAAAATCCGGGACGGTCAGCCATTTGAGCCCCCAGTAAACAACGGTCCAGAAAACAAGCGGCACCAGAACCCGTGGCAGTCTGCGGGAGAGCAGATGCTTTACGGACAAGGCCTTGTCGCTGCCGAGCAGCAGGGCACCGGTCAGCATCAAAAACAGCGGTACAGCAAAGCGCGAGGCGGCATCCAGGACATTTGCCAAATGCCAGCCGAACGTCAGTGTCTGCCCGTCGGCGGCCAGTGAGGTGGCCGCCGAGCCGCATACATGAATCAGGATGACCGCCGTCATAGCGAGCACCCGCAGCCGGTCATAATAGCCGACGCGCGCCGTTTCCTTGGTTAAACCCCCGCTCATATCGCCTCTCCTTATTCCCTTATTCTTTACTATATCGGCCGGTTTCATGCTTTATGTCAAACCTTACCGAAGCCGGCGGCGGAATCTGCCCAATTACCTCCAGTATACCATAAAAAGGCAGACGGGAAAAGACGGTAAACGCGGCAAAAACGATAGAATTGCATAAGGAATTCTTGCAATTTGGTTACAAAAGAGTGGGGGTTTTCTTTTTGTACGAAATGTGGTATAAAGAATAGCGATGCCCGGCAGCGCTTTTTCGGCGGCCGGCCGGTCTTTTTGGGGTGAATTGCATGCAGAGAAAGGATTGTTTCTATGAAAAGGATGCGTTGGCTTGCCGTTGTGACGGCCGGTTTCGTTTTTCTGGCAGCCGGTTGTGCAGAGCCTGCCGTTCTGCCGGAAAGCAGTGAAGCTTCTGCGGCGCCGCAGGATCTCTCCCTGGGCCGCTATGCGGGGATTGAAATATCCGCGCCGGTGCTTAAACCGGTGACCGACGAGACGGTGGAACAGGCACTGTCGGCCATACAGCGTGAGCATGCCGAGATACGGGAGATTACCGATCGTCCGGTGCAGGACGGCGATACCGTTATTCTGGATTTTCAGGGACTGCTGGACGGGGAAGCCTTTTCGGGCGGTACCGCGGAAAATTATGAGCTGGTGATCGGTTCCGGCCGCTTTATCCCTGGATTTGAGGAACAGCTGATCGGTGCACAGGTTGGCGTGGAAAAGCGTTTGAACCTGACCTTCCCTGAATCCTATGATGAGCCCTCGCTGGCCGGACAGCCGGTGGTATTTGTGGTTACGGTACACAAAATAACGCAGGCCATTCTGCCGGAATGGTCCGACGATTTTGTACGGGAAATATCCGACTGTGACACGGTGGAGGCCTATCGGGAATATATCCGCAAGCAGCTGGAGGAGGAGAGCATCCGGCAGGCGGAATACCAAAAGCAGTATATGGTATGGGTTGAGGTGCTGAAAAACACGACCGTCCATCGCTTCGACGAAGCGGCGGTTGAGGAGAACACCCGGATTGTCATACAGGATACCAAACGGCAGCTCGCGGATTACAATTTGACGTATGAGGATTATCTGACATACAATGGTATGACCGAAGCGGATTTCGAGGCCAATGCAGAAAGCCAGGCCAAGGATATCGTGACCGGCCATATGGTGGCGCAGGCGATTGCCGAAAAGGAAGATCTGGAGCTGACGGAAGCGGAGTATCAGGAAACGCTAAGCCAGTTTGCCGGCGCCATTGAGGTTACGCCGGAGGCGTACGAAAACCAGATGGGCCGTGCCTGGATTGAGCGCGAAGCGCTCACCCGCAAAGTGATGGAATATCTCGTTACCCTGGCCGTCATTACGGAATAAACCAAAAAACCGCCCTGCGAGAGCTCTCGCAGGGCGGTTTTTATACAGGTAAACGGGATTTCCGGAAAATGCCGGCGGCCGGTTTGCCGCAGGATTATTTACCGCTTTCTTTGGCCATGAACCTAGCATAAGCGGCGCGCAGTTCCTCGGCTTTTTCCTCCGGGCAGGTAGGATTGCAGTGTGCCCAGGCACCGGTTTCGCTCGACGCGTTGAATTTGACCTTGTCTGCGCTGCGCATCGGCGGATAGAAGGCGATATGGAAGTGGAAGCAGTCGGCAGCATCCGGGCCGTTGACCGGCTCGTTGTACATGCACATCATATACGGGAACTTGTAATCGAACAGGCTGTCCAGCATGCCGGTGGTGCGGCGCAGCGTTTCGGCCAGTGCCGTCCGCTCCTCCTCATTGAAGGCGGCTATGTTGGTGATGTGCCGGTTGCTCTGGATATACACACCGTAGGGATATTCGGTAAAGAAGGGGAGGAATACCGTGAAATGTTCATTGGAAAAGATGATCCTCTCACCGAAATCCTTTTCCGCCTGCAGCATGTCGCAGAACAGGCAGTGCTGCTTCTCTTCCTTGTATTTCCGGGCGTTTTCGATCTCCAGCTCCAGTTTTTTGGGTAAAAACGGATAGGCATAAATCTGCCCGTGCGGATGAGGCATGGTAACGCCCACCACTTCGCCGCGGTTTTCAAAGATAAACACATATTTGACCTTTTCGTCCGCGCGCAGCGCTTCATACCGTTCTGCCCAGAGATCGACCAGTTTTTTGATGTGCGCGGTGGGCAGCTCAGGAAGAGTGACGGTATGCTCAGGGGAGTAGAGGATAACCTCGCATTTGCCATAGGCCGGCGCCGTCTCAAAGAAAGCGGTGGCAACCGGATCCGGCTCAGGGGGGTTCGGCGACAGCGCCGGAAAATCGTTATCATATTTATAGACGTCGAACTGTTCCGGAACCTTGCCGGAGCCGGGACAGAACGGGCAGTAGTCCTTGGGCATCTGCGGACGGCCCTGCCGGTGGGACGCGATCATGATCCAGTCGTTTGTCAGCGGATGTTTACGCAGCTCAGCCATGTGTAACTCTTTCCTTTCTCTGTGTCTTGGGGGATTCAGTCCATATGATCCAGGCATATACCGCCGAACGGGCGGATCGACAGCACATAGCAGCTGCCGGCGCCGAACACGCTCTCCATGCGGCTGCGGAAAGCATCCAGCCGGTCTTCCGGCACAAAATTCTGTGTCGTGCCGCCGAAGCCGCCGCCGTGTACACGCCAGGCGCCGCAGCCTTCCAGCTCCATCTGCGCCAGGCAGAGAGCCAGGCTGAGTCCCTGTGACTGCACATCCGAGGTGGAGTAAATATTCTGCAGATATTCAAACGAGGAATGGCCGGAATCGATAACCAGGCGGCAGAATTCCGCAAAATCCTGCCGGTTCAGTGCTTCGACCTGCCGGGTCACGCGGTCGTTATCCAGAAGGAAATGCACCGCCCGCAGCACCGCACGATCCCCCAGTTTTTCCCGCAGCATCGGAATAGCCGGCAGCAGCTGTTCCATCGTGATTTCCCGCAGGAAAGACTTACCGAAAGCCTCGGCAACCCCTTTCATATCCGCCGGGATGGATGCATATTCATAAGTAAGATCGGCATGGTTTCCGCCAGTATCCACGATACACAGCCGATAGCCGCTGGCCGCAAAGTCGAAAGGAACCGTTTGGATAACCGGTTTTTCGCTGTCGGCAAAATCGATGGTGATAATGCCGCCGACCGAGGAAGCCATTTGATCCATCAGGCCGCTCGGCTTGCCGAAATAGATGTTTTCCGCATATTGTGCCATTTGGGCGATCTCAACGGCGCTGATCCTGCCGTCGTTGTAAAGGTGGCTGAATACCGTGCCGATCAGCACCTCGAAGGCCGCGGATGACGACAGCCCGGATCCCTTGAGCACGTTGGAGGTCGTATAGGCATCGAAACCGCCGATGGACCAGCCCAGCTGCTGCAGGCGGGAGGACATGCCGCGGATGAGCGAAGCGGAGTGGTTGATTTCTTCCGTATGCACAGCCAGATCATCGAGCGCAATCGTGTCCAGCGGATAACCAGCCGACTGGACGCGCACCACCGGTTCGGCGGTCGGTGCCGCGACGGCGATGACGTCGAGATTGACGCTGGCTGCCAAAACGCGGCCATGATTGTGGTCGGTATGGTTGCCGCCGATCTCGGTGCGGCCAGGTGCGGAGAACAGGAACAGGTTATCCCGATCGCCGTAGACCTCCACAAAAGCTTTCACCGCGGTGATGTAGCGGCGGCGCTGATCCGCTATCTGTTCCTTTGTGTACATCCGGCTGAACAGCGGGTCATATCCGCCGTTTTGGATGTGCGCAATAAGTGTAAAAGCATTGGGCATTGTCTCTATTCCTCCTCATCATGTGTTTTACACAATTCCGCATTATAACATAAAAACCATTATTTGAACATGGGTTATAGAATATTTTCTGCGATCTTGTGGAAAAGGGAAAATGTAAAAAAAATATGAACAAAAGCTTAAATTGCACTTGACAACCGCTTTGCCGAACCGATATAATAAACGAAGAAATAGGCATACCTTTCAGGATGCGTCCTTTCCCAAGAGAATGTTGGAGGGAATGGCAAAAAAAGAAGGATATATCGATCTGTTATGATCGATATATCCAGAAATTTGCTACTCGTAAAAGCGTCTGAAAAGGTATAGTTTTCTGGCCGATCGGCCGGAACGAGCCAAATTATCAGCGTGTGCTGAAAACCATATTCAGGAGGGTTTATACATGGAAGAAAATCGTTGTCCGCAGTGCGGCGCTAATGTTGACGCCGGAGCATATGCCTGCAAATATTGCGGTGCCCCGCTGCAGCAGGCACAGCCGGTTCAGCAGCCTGCACAGCCGGTTCAGCAGCCGTACGCCGCTCCGCAGCAGCCTGTGCAGCCGCCGTATGCTGCTCCGCAACAGCCCTATGTTGTGCAGCAGCCGGTGATGGTTCCTGCGGGTTATCCCCAGAAGAGCAAAATGGCGGCTGGCCTGCTTGGTATTTTTCTCGGCAGTCTGGGCGTACATAACTTTTATCTGGGGTATACCGGGAAAGCGGTTGCCCAGCTTCTCATTTCCCTGCTCACCTGCGGTGTCTGTGCGTTTGTGTCCGGCATCTGGGGACTTGTGGAAGGTATCATGATCCTGACCGGCAGCATTGCCGTGGACGGGAAAAACGTTCCGCTGAAGGATTAAAGCGAAACATTGTGTGAAAAAGCGTGGAAAAAGCTTGCTGCTTTTTCCACGCTTTTCTTTTTGGTATTGTGCCGCCCGTTTTTATAGACAGTCCCCCCTGGCTGCAGCGCATCAAGGCGATTGCCATGTCCGCTAAATGGTTTACGGTGAATCTGTCAGGTGAGCCGTACAATGCTCAGCTGGGCGTCCGTCCAGGTGATGTTAGCATTTTCGTTGCGCAGATAGATCTGACTGGTGCCCTGGTTTACAAGAACCAGGGCGTCGCCGCCGATGACGACGCTTACACCGGCTTCGCTGAGAGTTACCTCGTCCGCAGAATTGGTAAGTGCACGGCCGTCCTGGTATAATACGGCACGTACAGTGAGCGGATAGGCAGCAGTGTCGTCACCTGTTACCGTACCATAATAATTGGCAATATACATGCCTGGGGTGTTCAGTTCGGCAATGGCTTCGCCCGGTGTGTGCGCAATGCCGGTTCCCTGAATAAAGCTGTTGTTGTCGAACACAACCGGTGCGGCAGCGGCAAGGGATTGCGGCGTGGTTGCATTGGCGATGACGGCGTCCGTCTGTGCAGCCGGTCCGGTTGCTCCGGTTGCACCAGTTGGTCCAGTTGAGCCGTCAATATATGCACAACAAGAAAAATGCCGTAACCATGCGGCTTTCAGCTATCTTAAAGACAATTAAACAGCCCCTATAATTACACCTAAAACGCCGTAGCAAGGTTGGACAAGCCTTGATATGGCGTTTTTATATATTGAAGTTATCACATTACATAAAACGCTGCCCGAATGGACAAAGGAAAGTGTTTTTGTATGGGAGATCTTCATGTCGGGTCAAGTTGACCCGAAGTGCAAAGGAGGGATTCTCTCGCCGGACCTGATTATACAATCAGATCCTTTTTCATGTCCAAAAAAAAGGAGGTAAAAGCAGCATGGCGAAAGACGCACCAAACCAGCCGGGCGCTGTAAAAGCTCCCCCGGCAGTTGAAACGCCGAAAGCTGTTGATACGGCTGTCTCGGCGGATAAAAGTGACGAGCTTGCCGGTGGCAAGCCAAAGGTGGCAAAATCTGAACAGACCGGCCGGGCCGAGCGAGGACAGAAACCGCCTGTCACTGTGGAAAAGCCCCAGCCCCCGGCGAAAGGCAAGGTTCATCTGTCCAAGGAGGTGGGAGCCGACAAACCGAAGGCGAAACCTGCTGCCAAAAATCCGGATAAGCCTTCTGAAAAGGTGATCCCGCTCCACCCTTCCGATTCCTCGCTTTCCCGCCCGGAATCCAAGCTACCCGCCAAGGCCGAGCCTGCCCCGGACTCTCCCGAACTGGCGGAACGCAAGCGGAAACTTGAAAAGGAGCTGCGCGAAAAGTACGGGATTCCCAAATCGGATAAACCCGTTCAGCCGTGGGTCGCCCCGGAGGAGGAAAAGGTCATCCGAATACCGCATGACAAGCTCCATTCTTTCAAGGGCCACACCTTTAACGTGGAAAAGAACGCCAAATTCATGGCTTTTGTCGCCAGTATCCGGGCGCACGGCGTTACCCAGCCCGCTATTGTCCGGCCGGACGGAAAGGATTCCTATGAGATCGTATCCGGCCACCGCCGCAACCTGGGCGGTATTGAGGCCGGGATTCCTTATACCCCCTGCATCGTCCGCGCTCTGAATGACGAGCAGGCGATCCAGCAGATGGTCGAGGATAACGTCAACAACCGGGACATCAGCACAATGGAACTTGCCCGGTCGTTAAAGGCGCAGTTGGATTCCATTAAGCGGCAGGGGGTGCGAGAGGCTCTGGACAGCAAGGATTTAGCGCTGGATGCGGATGAAAAGATCGGCAAGCGGTCGAATGAAATTATTGCCGAACGAAACGGCATGAGCGTCAAGCAGGTACAGCGGCATATCGCCCTAACCAAACTCACGCCTGCGCTGCAAGAATACGTTGACGGTAAACCTATCGATGAAGGGAAAAAAACCATACAGATCGGTTTTATTCCGGCAGTGGAGCTGTCATATATCAAGCCTGAACATCAGGACTATATCGCCCTTGCGATTGAGGGGCAGCAGTCCACCCCTTCGCTGTCACAGGCAAAGCGGCTACGGGAACTGGATAAAAAGGGACTGCTTAACCCGGATGTCATCGACGGTATTTTAATGGAAGAAAAAAAGGAGGTAGACAAAGTGATATTATCCAGTCAGGAGCTTTCCGAGTTTTTCAGCAAGGACAAAACACCCCGCGAAATGAAGGACACCATTTTGACGTTGCTGGGCGAGTGGAAAAAACAACAGAAAGAACTGGCCGCTCCAGAAAAGAAAAACAAACAGCCGGAAAAGTAACATCGGGCCAAATTGGCCCGATGTGGAAAATCTCGTCCCCACAGCTCAACTGGAAGATATATTCCCCGTCGCCGCAAAGATTCCAGCACAGACGGAACAAGGCAGTCAAGGGCGCTGGGCTTGTTTCAAGCCCTTGCGCCGCCGAAGGCGGTTTACCCATTGACGGCCTTTTCCGCTCTGTGCTTTTTTGCGTCAGGCGGCGGGAGTATATATTCCCTTGAGCCGCTCCCGCCCAAGAATGGGCGGGCAGGGGTGGGCTGAAAATAATATGTATTTTGGAGGTGCGATGATGAAACGACCTTTGGCGTATATCACCGCCGCATGGAATGGCGACCGGAATAAGGACACGGAACAGGCAATACGGTATTGCCGTGCACTGTATGAGGCGGGCTTTGCGCCCCTCTGTCCTCTATTGTACCTGCCTCTATTCCTAGACGATGGCATCCCGGAGGAACATAAAAGCGGGATCGACATAGGTCGAGACCTGTTGCGTCGCTCCCACGTGCTGGTCGTCTGCGGGGTTGGGATCAGCGAGGAAGTCAAAAATGATATTGCGATTGCCGGGCGATTGAATATCACGGCCACTACGTTGGATGGGATATTGACAGTACAGGGACAGGGCCGGGTTAAACCGGCTGCCCAAAAAGGAGGCACACATGCCGAGAATAATCCGAACAGCCGCACCGCTCGCTGGAAATAGGAATGTTGCTGAACTGCTCTCCATTCTTCGGGAGCATTCCTCGCCGTCACTTGCTGATTTTCAGGAATTGCTGGATAGGGTAGGCACGTTGGAGCAGCAACTTGAAGCGGCGGTGCGGGAATTGACTGCTATGCGGCATGACCTTGTTGAAATGGAGCGTCGCCGTCATCCTACTGCCAACGCCATGCGGAAAGCAGTAATAGTTATACAGGAACAAGTAACGGAACTACGGGAAAAGATGTCCGATCTAAAACAGGCTATTGTTGACGGCTGCAAAAAAGCTGTAACGGCTTTCCGAGAAAAAGGGATCGCCGCGCTGGACAGCATCACCCGCTTTTTCCGGGTGCGCCTCATACTGGAGGCAGTCCAGGCACAGGCATTCCACGCCGCCGAAGCTGCTGGCCGGGCCGCAGGGCGAATGGAAGCGGCAAGCATGAAATACCATGAGGCCGGGCGGCGTCTGAAAAATGCGGGGCGGGCCTTATCTGGAAAAGAAACAGTGCAGGAACCGAAGCCGCCCGGTATGGTATCGAAAGCCTTTGCGGCCCCGTTTCGTGCCACCCGCGCTTGTTTTCGTTCGATGGAAAGGAGCGCGGCTTCGGCCGCGAACAGGCTCGGACGGCTGGAACAGATGGCGGAGCAAAAAAAGTCCTCTATCCAAAAAAACATTCAGGAATACCAACAGAAAATAGAAAAGGTACGGGCTGTCACCGTCAAGGTGCGGCCCCGTCCCCATGTGGAGCGATAGGACACTTCGGGTCGAATTGGCCCGAAGTGTCCTAGTGAAAGGAGGTTGATGGATGCAGGAGGAAGTCGAGCGCCGGGCGATTGCTATATCCCTGACCGCCGGGAAGCTGACGGCCCGGACACTTGCCAAAGCCTTGTCGGCGGCGCTGCAGCTAATCCGGCAGCGGCGGCGGGCGGCTTTGACACCACAAGGCCGTCAGTCCGTGAAAAAGCTGATGAACCACGGGGTCAATACAAGTCGGATTCCCCTTGACGGCAACACCCGCCTGTTTGACCGGATAGCACGGAAATACAATGTGGATTATGCGTTCCGCAAGGTCGGTCCAAAGCAATACCGGCTATTTTTCAAGGCCGGGCAGGCGGATGCGATCACCGATTGCTTTGCGGAATACACCAAACGGATGATGAGGAAAGAGCGGCGGCCTTCTGTGCTGAAACGGATGGAACGGGTCAACGGAGCTATCGCACGTCAGCGTCCCCGTCAGCATGAACGGGAACGGGAGGCGGTACATGACCGATAAGCTGAAACGCTATGTACTCCCCAACCTACCGTATCTGTTTGTTCTTTGGTTTTTTCTGAAGCTGGGTACGGCATATCGCATGGCGGCGGGTGTGGACTTCGCACATAGGCTGATCGGCACATTCCAGACCATAGGCCCGGTCTTTGGGACAATTGCGCCGGACCTGAACGGCTTTGACTGGCTGATCGGGCTTGTGGGAGCTGCCGCTGTGCGAATGCTGGTCTATTGCAAGGTGAAGAACGCCAAGAAATTCCGCCGGGATGAAGAATACGGCTCCGCCCGGTGGGGTACGGCAAAGGACATCAAACCATTTGTTGATCCGGTATTTCAGAACAATGTCATTCTCACCGGGACCGAATTTCTGACGATGAATACCCGCCCTAAAAACCCGGCCAACGCCCGCAATTTAAATTGTTGCATCATCGGCTCGTCCGGCTCCGGCAAAACCCGGTTTTGGCTCACGCCCCAGCTCTTACAGGCTCATTCCTCGTATGTGGTGGTAGACCCAAAAGGCGGCATTTTGGAGCAGGTCGGGGCGTTTCTGACACGGCGGGGGTACAAAATCAAGGTGTTTAACAGCATAGATTTTTCAAAATCCATGCACTATAACCCGCTGGCCTATGTCCGAACGGAAAACGACATTTTGAAGTTTGTCAACGCTTTGATAACCAACACACGGGGCGATGGAAAAGAGGGTGACGAATTTTGGACGAAAACGGAGGTGCTGCTGTACTGCGCCTTGATCGGGTATATCGTCTTTGAGGCCCCGGAGGAGGAACGCAACCTCAACACCCTTGTGGATATGCTGAACAACATGGAAGTAAAGGAGGAAGATGAAAACTACAAAAACGCGGTGGATTATATGTTTGACGGACTGGCGAAACGCAAGCCGGAGCATTTCGCCGTGCGCCAGTATGCCAAATACAAGCTGGCGAGCGGCAAGACCGCGAAATCGATCCTGATTAGCTACGGCGCACGGCTGGCCCCCTTTGATATTCCCCAGCTTCGGGAGATCATGTCCTATGACGAAATGGAGCTTGACCGCATGGGCGACCGGAAAACGGCCGCCTTTTTTGTTATCTCGGACACCGACAACACCTACAACTTTATTGTGGCATTGGCATTTTCGCAGATGTTCAACCTGCTTTGCGAACGGGCGGACAATAAATATGGAGGCCGACTGCCCCATCATGTACGGGTACTGTGGGATGAGGCAGCCAACACCGGACAAGTGCCCCAGCTTGAAAAGCTGGTCGCCGTGATCCGCTCACGGGAAATTTCCCTATGCCTGTTCTTGCAGGCACAAAGCCAGCTCAAGGCTTTGTACAAAGACCACGCGGAGACCATTATGGGAAACATGGACAGCGTGATCTTTCTCGGTGGGCGGGAACATTCCACCATTAAGGAAATCTCCGAGGTGCTGGGGCGGGAAACCATTTCCATGTACACCGACAGCCGGACACGGGGCCAGTCGGAGAGCTACGGCCAGAATTTGCAGCGGCTCGGCAAGGAGCTGATGACGATGGACGAAATCACCACCATGCCCGGCGACCGCTGTATCCTGCAACTGCGGGGCCTGCGGCCGTTCTACTCGCCAAAGTATGATCTGAAAAAGCATCCCAACTATGGGCAGACCGCCGAGGCGGACAAAAAGCGCAATGCTTTTGCCCCGGCACGGCTTGTCACCCGGCGGATGGAACGGCTGAATCCCAACGAGCAATACACCGTCTATGAGGAGGAAGTAGCCGAGGACGATTCGGACGCTGACGAGGATATTCTTAATTATGACGATATAGACGACCCGGAGCTATTGATGTGATCCGGCGACTTCGGGCCAACTTGGCCCGAAGTGCATGTATGATAGATTCCAAGCGGAATCATTCAATAATTCCGCTTGGAATCTCCCTTAATCATCTTCTTTTTTCGCAGCTTTTAAAATCGCCCAAACAAGAAAAAGGATAATGATTGTTTCGTTCATTTTACCGCTTCCTTTCTATGATATTGTCGGCAAGTCATTAAGATCAATATCGCTTGTAAGCTGTTCCATTATTTCATAGATAAAGTTTTCATCGACCTTATCTTTTTTGAAACCATCGCTTATGTTTATAAAAAAGGCTTTAAAAGCATTGAGATTGTTTCCACCGATTTGAACAACATCTTTCTCTTTGACAATTATGACTTTTTTCTCAAAATCGGTTTCCAGCATTTTCTGAGTCAATGCCTCACCGGTCGGCTTAAGTGCTGTATAAAGGAAAATCTTTATCTTCGGAATTTCCATTTCCTTATGTCCATTTGTTTTTTCTAAATAGATGCATTGTGTTTCAATAACTAATGGTTTTCCTTCTTCAATAACTTTGATATACAATTTCGTGACACTTTGAAAACGGCCAAAAATCTTTGTGTGTTCATTCGGTTGGAACAGATTAAACTTTTTGAGAATTTGATCGATATGTTCATAATCGAATTTTTTAGCAAATCCGGTTAGCGGGAGTAAAAAAGTAGATTTACTTTTTCTTCCGGCAGACATTCGACAAATCAGCCCCAAATCCTCTAATTCATTATTCCAGTTGTTTATACTTCTCTCAGTTGCTCCGATTTTATTACCAGTAGTTTGAATACCATACCAGGATTCACCGGTTTCATTATTGGCTGACATAGCATAATGCAAATACAGCTTAACTGCGCCGTCCTTTAAATAAGGTAGGTAGTAAGCAAAATTATTATCCAGTTTTGCAAATTTAAAATTTTGGTTATTCTTGCTGCCACTTTGCTGATAAAACTCTGATATAACCGTTGCTTCATTCGTATCAGAAATCGCTCTCTTTTTTAATTTCAGATCTATCATTTGTAGCCCTTCCTTCTTTAATGATGAGTCTATTATATCGAAAAATAGAAACACGTCAATTCATACTTTATAGAATATATCAGGAAATATAATTCGTATGTATATGTTTTAAATTTCGCACTAACTACATTGTAATAATAATACATAAGCACAATAAACAACAATAGACAATGAAGACGAGGGGCGGATAGGAACACTCCCGGAAAAATGGCAACAAAAACTTTTCCCGAGAAAATATAGAAGGAGTTTTAAAATATGCCACGCTCTCCCCCTAAAAGTGGAAAACCAGATTTCTTCACTTCGGGCCAACTTGGCCCGAAGTTCCGCAACATTGAGCTTTATAAAGGAGGATGGTATACTATAAGTAAGAAAAAGGAAGGGATGTCGGCCTATGAAATACGGTACTTTAGCGGTTTTCTGCGCCGCCATTATGCTCACTTCTTGCAGCACCCCCGCTACCACGCCATCGAACACAGAGGATAGAAGTGTTGCCAGATCGAATACAACGCTTGTGGCACAGATAACAGACGGTGCGCCATCCGTTACGATTGAAGAAGGAACGGCCTCCACGGGAGTCCAGATCGTCACCGATGGCGAGGGCCACATCTATCCGTCTGTGGTTGTAACGACGGAAAATTCCACGGATATTGCTACGACAGCCCGCAGATCGGACAGTACATTTGTCAAGCCGAGCACAACCATCCGCTGGGCGGCGGAATCCACGGCCCCTGCCACTACGACGGCCAACCCCTCGGCAACGACAACAGCTCTCCAGCCTGCCGACCCGTGGCGGTATCCGTATAATCTGCCTGCGATCTATGCCGACTGCAAGCGCGAGATCGAGCGGTTGGGCATGGTGTGGCAGGAGGAACTAAGGCCGGAAAATTGCGCATGGGCAAATCCGGAGAGTACCATCCCTAACACCTATTACCCCGACGATTGTTATCTGCGGGATGATGTATTTGAGATGATACGGTTTTATCATGAGATCAATACCCGGCGCTATTGCCGTATCTGGTTTGTACCCGAACCCGACAGCCCGGGGAATTACCGTTTCTATTTTCTTGAAGAATATTGAATAATCCCATTCGCAAAGCCGTTTGACAGCCTTTGTCAAATGGCTTTTTTTGTACCTATTTTAGAAGAAGGAGAATGTAAATGAAACGAACACCAAAGGTTTTTGTATCCTTATTCATGGCGCTCTTACTTTTTTGTGGGATGGTATTGCCCTCTCTTGCGGCCAGTTATCAGGATGGCAGCACAGGAAAAGTCACCGTGTCCGGTGTGTGGGCTTTTCACGGTGGGAGGCAGCCCGGTGAAACCAGTTCTACCAGTAACGGCGGCAATCGCGGAAATTGCTATAACAATCGGCTGTATTGGTACGAGGGGTATTCCATTGACATCCTGCAGATGGACGGGAGCCAGTACACCCCGCAGTACAACGGGAAAACGTATATGTATTGCATCCATAAATGGGTGAACTACGGCACCGGCAACCGGCGATTCTATGTTGATCCAACGGGTAAGGGTGATTTAACAAAGAGCCTATATTGGCGAAATACGCTAAATCAAACCCAGCGGAACCTCCTTATGCTGGTTTCCATGTACGGTTTTCCAGCCAGGACGCCCCAGCAGCTCGGCGCGTCTACGGTGGATGACGCCTACGCCGCTACGCAAGCGATCATCTGGGAAATCGTCACGGGGCGGCGAAACTTCGGCGGCCTTGTGTCCAACTACCGCTCCTCCGCCGAGGAAGCAAACAGCGGGATCGCCGCTGCCAAGAACAACGTGAACTATTTTCATGACAAATATATGCTGTACGCCTACACGGGCAACGGCCACACTGCCGGCGAAGCTACTCCGGCCTTGGCGGCATATAACAAGATTGTGGCCGACATGGCGAAGCACGATACCCTCGCCAGTTTTGCAGGCCAGACCCTCACGCTGAAATGGGACGCGGCCAGCAAAACATACAAGGGCAGCGTGACCGATCTCAACGGTATGTTGGCGAACAGCTCCATCACGTACTCCTTGCCTTCCGGTCTGTCTGCGTCCATCAGCGGCAACACGATCACCGTTACGGCGTCCAAGCCATTTGATACCACGGCGATCCACCTGAAAAAGAACCTGTCCGAGCTGTATAAAATCAGCCCGCTGGCGGTGCTGGAGGTGACATCCGGCACCGGACAGGAAATGCTCTGCGGCGTCATGGACGATCCCCGGCCTTACTCATTTAGTATCCGCACCGCCCAGGGAACCGCCAAGATCGTCAAGGAGAGCGAGGACGGCGTGGTATCCGGCCTGCAATTTCGGGTGACGGGAGACGGCATTGACAAAACCTACACCACCGACAGCAAGGGGCAGATCACCGATACCCTCCCGGCAGGCACCTATACGGTGACGGAGGTCAACACGCCGGGCCGGTACAACACCCCGGCCAGTCAGGCGATCACCGTCCCAGATGGCGGCACAGCTACGGTTACATTCTCCAACACCTTGAAAAAGGGATATGTGGAGCTCTACAAGACCGATACCACCACCGGCAAGGCGCTGGCCGGGGCTGTCTATGGTATCTACAACAGTGCTAACATCCGGGTGGGTGAACTGAAAACCAACGCAGACGGCTATGCCAAGAGCGATCTCCTGCCCTATGGCGACAGCTATTATCTGCTGGAAGAACAGGCACCGGACGGCTATGTGCTGGATACCACCAAGCAGTATTTCCATATCCGTACCAACAATCAGACCGTCACCATACGCATCGCCAACAAGAGTCAAATGGGCCAGATCACGGTGCGAAAGGACGATGGGGACACCGGCAAGCCGGTGAACGCTCCCGCCACCTTTGAAATCCGGGCTGCCACCGACATCAAAACCCCGGACGGCACGGTGCGGCTGATCGCCGGGCAGTTGGCCGATACCGTCACCACCCAAAACGGGATGGGCACCACCAAGCAGCTATATCTCGGAGAATACGTTGTCACCGAAAAGACCGCACCGGAGGGCTATGTACAAGACGGAAAGCGGTATCCCGTGACGCTGGCTTATGGCGGCCAGACTGTCCAGATCGTCACCGAGAGCGTCACCGTCCCCAACCGTCCGCAGATGGGCACCATTACCGTTCACAAGACGGACAGCGAAACCGGCAAGCCGGTGACAGAGGCCGCAGCCGTTTTCACCATTCATGCCAAAATGGATATTGTGACCGGCGATGGCACGGTGCGCTATAAGGCCGGAGAACTGGTAGATACTCTCACCACCGCAAACAGCTCCGCCACCAGCAAGTCCCTGTATCTCGGTGCCTATATCGTGACCGAAAAGACAGCCCCGGAGGGATACATTCAGAACCCGGAGCCGCAGGAGGTCATCCTCCGTTACGGCGGCCAGAGCGTGGAGGTTGTCACTGAAAGCGTCACCTTTGCAAACGCTCCGCAAAAGGGGACAATCCGTGTCCAGAAAAACGATGCGGAGTCCGGCCTGACCATTACGGCATATCCCGCCGTGTTTGAACTTCGGGTGAAAACAGATATTGTCACCGCTGACGGCACGATCCGCTACAAGGCCGGAGAGCTGATCGAAACCCTCTCCACCGAAAAAGGCGTTGTCACGTCTAAGCCTTTATATTTGGGGACGTACACCGTAACCGAGAAAACGGCTCCAAACGGCTATGTACAGGATGCCACCGTCTATGATGTAACCCTGTTCTATGGAGAGCAGACGGTGGAGGTTGTGACCGAGGGCATCAGTATTGAGAACGCCCCGCAAATGGGGACGATCACCATAGAAAAACGGGACAAGGAAACCGGCAAACCCATTATCCTGTCCGACGCCACCTTCCAAATCTATGCAAAAGAGGACATCGTGACCGGCGACGGCGTAGTGCATTACAAGGCGGGCGAGCTGGTGGATACCCTCACCACCGTGCAGGGCGTGATCGCCTCCAAGCCGCTGTACCTCGGCGCCTATACCATCACCGAGATTACCGCGCCGGAAGGGTATATTCTCGACAACACGCCCCATGATGTGACGCTGGCCTATGGCGGGCAATCGGTGGAGCTTGTCACGGAAAGCCTGTCGCTGGACAATGCGCCGCAGATGGGGACGATTACGATTACCAAGACAGACAAGGAAACGGGCAAGCCGATTGTGGGCGCTGACGCTGTGTTTGAGTTGAGAGTAGCTACCGATATTGTGACCGCTGACGGCACAGTTCGCTATACCAAGGGTCAGCTCGTGGAAACCCTCACCACGAAAAACGGCGTTGTCACCAGCGGTCTGCTGTATCTCGGCAGCTATACCATTACGGAAATCACCGCCCCGGAAGGGTATCTGCTCGACGATACGCCCTATATGGTTACCCTGACCTATGGCGGACAGGATGCCGAACTTGTCACCGAGGGTATCACCATTGAGAACGCCCCGCAGATGGGGCAGATTGTCATTACCAAAGTGGACAGCGAAACGGGTAAGCCGATCATCCTCTCTCCGGCTACCTTTGAGGTTTACGCGGCGGAGGACATCATCACCCCGGACGGCACAGTGCGCTACACCAAGGGGCGGCTCGTGGATACCCTTGTGACGGAAAACGGTGTTGCCACCAGCAAGCTGCTGTATCTCGGCAGCTATGTGGTGATCGAAACCATCGCTCCGGAGGGCTATATTCTCGACACCCAGCCCTACGAGGCGGCGCTGTTGTATGACGGGCAGGTGGCCTCCCTGATGCGGTATATGAGCGGCGGGCCGGTTGTGGATCAACCGGATGCCGAAACAAATCCCGATCCTATCCAGCCCTCCAACCCGGATATGCCGCAGCAGCCGGACGCGACTGTCCCCGATCCCAAGAACAACGCAACCTTAACGATTCCCAACAACCGTGTCCCGGAATCTCCCAAGACCGGGGATTCTTTCCCGGTGGCGACTCTGGCGGCATTGGGCGTGGCCTCTGTTCTTGGCCTGCTCACACTCCGCCGTTGTCGGAAGAAATAAAACACTTCGGGCCAAGTTGACCCGAAGTGTCGGCCTGTTCCCTCCATACTCTAAGCATAGCAGCCGCCGAACAGGCGGCTTTCATTCATTTCAAGGAGGTAGATTTATGACATTTTTCGCATCTGCGATCAACACACTGCAAACCCTTGTAATTGCGCTGGGCGCAGGCCTTGCCGTTTGGGGGCTCATCAATCTTTTAGAGGGCTACGGGTCGGACAATCCAGCGGCCAAAAGCCAAGGGGTCAAGCAGTTCATGGCTAATTAGTTGGAACAAAAAACGAAAGGAAAAGCACAATCCAGACGGTATCAGCGGCAGGCTACAAGAATAAATTGT